>Ga0208793_1000273_pt1 | contig 36347 bp, 20 predicted proteins | sample 17_taG_FD_184092 | JGI IMG/M metagenome (GOLD analysis project Ga0208793, IMG submission 184092) | Marine viral communities from the Subarctic Pacific Ocean - 17_ETSP_OMZ_AT15314 metaG (SPAdes) (version 2) | ecosystem: Environmental > Aquatic > Marine > Oceanic | place: Pacific Ocean | collected... | reverse complement strand
TCTTCATAACTTTACAGCCAGCACGGATACCCATAACTTGACTGATTTTGTTACCATCTTCGTCTTCTTTTAGTTTCAATTTCTTCATTGCAACTACAATAGATGATGCATAGATAAAGCCTGACCCGCCACTAATCTTATCATCTGGGTCAAACATGTCCTGTGATGCATAAGTGTGGTTAGTACATACTAAGCCTACATTCAATGAACCAATCATGTTAACTGTGTTACGAACAAGTGATGTTAACTGCTTGGGCTTACGACCCATATCACCTTTCATATCACCTTTGTTAAACTGATCAATATCAGTAGGTGTTAATAACATACCTAAACTATCAACTACAAACAATACTTTAGGACGATCTTCTTCATCCATTGTTTTATAGTCTGCAATAAATGTTGATAGTGTTTTAGCAACATCGTCAATCATTGACATATTCAGTTTAAGTAGTTTTTCTTCTGACGTGTCTACATCTAATGCATGTAGCCAACTTTCATCAAGTGCATTTTCTGAGTCAATTAGTACTACAAAGATACCTTGATCTTGTGCTGCCTTTACAATATTACCTGAACAGATATATGATTTACCTGCGCCAGATTCTCCTGCAAACACAGTTACCTTACCAAGCGGAACACCTTTATTAAAGTCGCCACTAATAAGATAGTTTAATGCATAGTTGCCTGTGCTAATCCAATCTTTAGGATCGTTAAATCCACTACTCATACCTGAGATGGACTTTGTTAGGTCCTTACGAAACCTTGTTGGGTCGAATGATTTGTTCGCCATATTATCTCCTATTCTAAAAAAGTAAAGGAAAGGGCCTTAGCCCTTTCTATTATTAACCTTGACGTGCTCTGATCATTGCAAGAATGTCTTGAGCATTCCCGCCATCTGCTGGTGCTGCTTCTGCTACTGGTGCTGCCGCTGGTGCTGCCTCAGGTGCTGGAGTCGGTGCCGGTGCTACTGGAGCACTTTGGCTAACAGCCGTTGCCTGCGGAGATGCCGCTACTTGTGGGTCGCCTGTACGTTGAGCCATACCTGCTGGACGGAAATAATTACTCCAGCGATCTGCATCATATGCTTCACCGTCTACTGACGCTTCAAACATTTCTTGCATGACCTTGAGTTCAACTTCGCCTGGCTTTTTAGGTAGGAAGTCACTTAATGTAAACAAGCCATTTGTATTAACTGCATTCATTTCGACATCGCTTAGAGGACGTTCTCTACGTGCCCAGTTAGATGTTGAATAGTCTGCATATCCGCCTTTGCTTGTTTTGTTAAGACGGAAATCTACACCAGCAGTATAATCTGTTGGTAGTTCTTCCATGTCTGGATCCATAAGCGCCTGCTTAATAATCTGGAAGATTTGTGGACCAATAATAAATCTACGGATTGGATTTTCCGGAGTTTGATCATCAGTCAAAGGATTATCAGTTACAAATCCTTGGAAGATATATGAACGCTTTTTCCAATACTTACGACCCATGTCTTCTAAACTTGAGTCTTTAAACCAGCCACGTACTTCATTAAGAATGTTACATGTCTCGCCGTACATTTCCATACATGGAATTTGTACTTGTACTGGACGTGAATCAGTTTCACCTTTTATGCCAGCAAATGGAAGTTTAATAACTAAACGTTCTTGCCAGAAAAAAGTGTTGTCTGCACTACCGTCTGGTAGGAAGCGTAGAGTTGCGCTCTCGCCTTCTTTAATATTCCAAAATGGGTAAATGCTGTTGTCACCGCCTGATTGACGATTGCCTGAAGCTCCTGCTTCTTGTTCTTTGAGCTTTGCTCGGATTTCTGCTAATGATGCCATAGTGCCTTTTCTCCTATAATGTTGCCTATATGCTTTAGTGCCTTAATTTGTATAGCACAGTTATTACTATACACTGATATTTATCAAATGTCAACCATTAAAGAGATTTATTTTTTTATCGTTTACCCAATCTGTAAGATAACTTATCATTTTATTATGCATATCTAAATTTAAGTGATTTTGTAGATTTTCACTGTGTACATCATTAGCAGGAACAAATTTACTTAAATGAGTTCTTTGTATAATAAGATTGTCTCTTTCATACATAGAAAAATCTATCAATCGATAATCATCGAATATAGGCCAAATCATTATTTTTTTATAATGCTTACTTTGAACTGCAATTGTAGATAACATTTCTATAAATGTCCATCGAACGTTGTCATCAACGTCATAATATTTTTCATAAAATCTTCGTTCTTTGCCGCCATATTCTTGTTTAAACATTGTTGGATTTCCTGACCACAAACCTTGATGCTTTAGAGGAATATGTTTAAAATTAAATCTACTTGCTGCCGAAAGTAATAATAATACAGATGTCTTATTTTGTTCTTCAATAGGAGTTCTTAAAGTAGTTTTTATAAATTCTGATACAGTCCACTTTACTCCTGTTCCTTGATGAGCAAAGTTTCTTACATTGGGCATTTTTCTTTCAAGGGTATTTGGCCAGGATGAGGGTTCTGTGTATACCCTATTATCTGCAAAACTATCTCCGTATATGTGAAGCATAGGAGTTAGCGGCTATTTTTATAGCCCTGCTAATCTCTTAATATCGTTGAATTCTTGTGGCTCTTCTGTTTCTTTGTAGCCCATTACTTCTGCAACTTTACTATTAATTTTTTCAATAAACTGTTTTGCAGGTTCAATAAACTTTTCGCCGTAGTCTTTTTCTACCATAGTAAGTACTGCTGTTTCACCTTTTGGAAACTGTCCGTTTTCTCTATCAAAGTAACTAAGGATGAACTCGCCTAATGGTGTCTTTTGTTCTTTCTCGAGTGTAATCTCATCACCATCTGGTCCGTCTACTTTATCGCCTTTTTTCTTGCCATTCATTTTGGCTTTTCTCACAGCGTGTGCATATGCATTGCCTTCGCCTTGTGCTTGTTGTTGCTTTGCCCAAAGTTCGTTTGCATGATCTTGACACTGTTGCATCATATCTTCTGGATCTTGCATGTCAGTGTCCATATCAACATCATGGCCTAATTTGCTACTTGGATTGTTACCATATGCATGTACTCTAATTGACTTAGGATGCACAACTGGCTTACCGTTAACTATTGTTGCTGTGTACTCTATATCTGCTTCGTCTTCTTCACCGTCGTCACCTGTAGCATAACCTTGAAACTCTCCGTCAAAGTGTTTAGGATCAAAGGCTTCTGTTTTATCACCTTCTGCAAACTGACCCATCATTTCTTCAAAGCCTTGCTCAATTTGATCTTCATATTTACTTTGATTTACAAGTCTATCAAAGTCAGCTTTACTGTAGTTGTCTTTTGGATTAATACCTCTTGTTGCTCCTGGTGTTGCAGGGCTTGCACCAATTTGATTAATGCCTGGGACTCTTAGTTGCTGTCCTGCTTGAATGGCTCCGTCGTCATCTAAACCATTAATTTCAATAATGTCGCCTACAGACGTACCTGACTGTCTTGCTAAGTCTGTTACAGTATCACCTTTTTGTACAATGTATAAATCGTCTTCTTCATAATCGTCGGTGCCTTCAGTTGCTGTTAATTGGTTAAAAATATCCTTAAATTTTGCATCTTTCCAACTTTTGTATGTATCAGCAAAGGGCGAATTTACAATTTCTTTACCTAACAAATCGTAAACATCATCACCCATATTAATATCTGCTGCTTTAATAATTGGTCTTGCCCATGCTACAAATTGTTTTTTTGTATTATCATCTAATGATTTTGCCCAAGATTCCACATCTTCAACTACATAATCGTCAGTGCCTTCTTTAACGCAATTGTTTACACGCTTGCCTTTGTTTTTACCTGTGCCAGGTTTAGTTCCATCTTTTTTGTAACCATCCCAGCAATCTTCTGGTCCTGCTACTTCTTCTAAATCATCTGGTCCTAGTTCTGTTGCTTTGGTTGCTTCACTTACTAGTTTATAAATGTATGGAAATACATCTGATAGTTCTTCGTTAAACTGTTTGATAGTTAATTGATCAATCCAATTCTCTGCAACGTCTGCTGGCACATCTTCCATCATTGGTATTTCAAATGCCGCAAAAGTTTCTGCGTAGTATGCTGGCTTCTGGAGTGATTCGATTGTTTTCTTAACTGTTTTAATTCTGTCTTTAACAACATCCATATACTCGCTAAGGCTTTCTGCCATTACAGCTGAACGACCCATATAGTTTTTAAACTTGCGTAGTTTTGCCATCTCTTCTGACAAGCCTACAATATGCTTACCAAAGTCATCATATGTGTTTCCACCTTCAGCAACGTGTCTTGCCATCGCTCTTGCACCACTTAGATGCTTAAATGGATAACGGAATCTTTCACCATCGGCACTTTCAATATAAATTTTACCAATTTTTTGTGTACGTCCTGTTGTAGTTTCTTGGTTAATGCTTTCTGTATGTTTAATTACAATACGTGCTTCGCCTATTTTTTGGTAACTAATTTTACTAGTACCATATAACTTTGATTCGTTCATGTTGTCATCTCCGGTAGATCGTTTTGCAAGATATGCATAGTCTTTTTTCTCTAGATTACTTTTGGTAATATCCCTAACTTCAAAATTTAGTAAACGCTTCTTTGCAAACACTCTTAATTCTTTAAGAAAATTATACCAGTTAGATTGTACAAGTTCATTCTCGTTTTGTATAAAATCTTTACTATATATTATAACAAGGCTTCCTGTGTCGTTGTCGTCGTTCAAGCTAACACTTACCTTACCTAATTTATCACCTTCATCTTCATATGCAAAATCAAAAAATCTTGCATTTACAGGCTCAGTTATGACCTTGCCGTCTTGGTCACCTATAGTAACAGTTGAAAATCTTCCTTTAATCTTATTGAAAAGATCTTCTGATATTTTTTTAAAATCTAACATGTAAGTATTTATCAATAATTACTACTAACGAAGATCGGCATTGGTGCTTCGTAATCTTCAATATCATCTGCTTGATTAAATGTGCTGTATACTCGTGGATCCCAGTCTTTAAGTACACTCATCATTCTAATAGCAAGTAATGTAGAACTTACTAAATCGTCAGTCATTCCGCTTTTTGCTTGATAGCTTGAACCAGTTGCTACATATCCTTTTAACTCAGATATAAACGGTTTTGAATTAATTTTCATTTTATCGTTTTCTATCATAGTTTTTAGCCGACTACATGCGGTAACTTTAGTACTATGCGTAGTATTAAATCCTTTGCGGAATTTACGAACATGTCCTTTACGCATTGGTTCACTAACAAACAATCCTGGTATGTTTTCTTCTCCGTAGTCGTTTATAACAATAAGTGCAGCTTCACCTAATCCGTTATTTTCTACACTCCAATATATACCTTGTGGATTTTTTGTTTCTTGTTCTATATATTTACATATATCTGACAAGACTCTAATTTGCCCTGGTATAGCAGTTTGATTGTGCTGCCATTCTGCTACTTGTTCGTATGTAGGAAGTTCAAACACTTGTATTGCAGAATTATCGCCACCGGTCCCCATTGATGGATCAAGTGCAATACAATATGTATATTGACTTGTAGGTTTTTTATACCAGCGTGTTTGTCCCATATTAAGCATAGGACTATTACCTTCCATTGCACTAAGTCTTAAACTATTAATAAGTGTTTCGTCAAATACTAAGAATTCACATCCGTATTCACGTCTAAACTTTTCTTCGCCGATGCGTCCAATTTCTTCTTCTTTCCATTCGTCGTCTCTGTCTGGATGTTCGTGCCATTCAGCAACAAAACTGTGAAATCCATTTATGCCTAGTTCTTGTTCATTACCGTGTGCGTCAAACTTTTCTTCTGCTTGTTTCCAAATAGTAGCAAATGTATCTTCATCTGAGTTTGGTGTGCTTGTAATAATAGCACGACCACCTGTTGCTAGTGTAGGTGATATTGAAGTCCAAAACTCTTCTGCAATATTAGGTTGCACAAACGCAAACTCGTCACAGTATAGTAATGAAATACTCATACCACGTCCAGTATTTCCAGTAGTTGTTTGTGCTACTATACGTGATCCGTTTTCAAACTCAATCGAACCTTTATTGTAACTTGTAACACCTGCTCTAATATGATCTGGACAAGTTTCATATACATAGCGTATACGTGCCATAATCTCTTGTGCGCCTGTATATTTGTGTGCTGCTACAAGTACAGTTTGGTCTGGATTAAACATAGCATACCATGCAAGATAGATACTAGCACACGTAGTTTTACCTGTTTGCCTAGGCATCATATTAATATTAAATCTATAGTTATGATAACTGTGCATCAAACGTAGTTGATACTCGTAAGGATCAAACAACAGTTTACCTTTTACAGGGTGCTGAATAAATGCAAAGTGTTTTGCAAAGTGTAAGTATCCTTCGTCAGGGTCCATACACTTGACTAAGTCTTCTACTTGTGCATTTGTAAATGTTTCTTTTTTATTCGCCTTTTTAATTAAGACGCCGTCTAGTGATGCTGCCATAGTAATATTTATTCAAAAAAATAGCACCCTAGGGTGCTATTTGGGTCCGTTCGCTCAGTCGGTAGAACGTTCTTATTTTGATAATTTTTCTTTTAATGCTGCTGCTAACTCTTTTGCAATACTTGCTTCAATAGCCATTGGGTTATCGCCGCCTGCTGCTGGTGAATATGCTTTTTTAACTTTATGCATGCCACCTGCAAGATCTTTAACCATATGGTGTGTATCTTTGTATTCCGGTTCATCTTCTGATCCGTCAGGTGAATTTTCCCATTCTTCTATTTCTTCATCTTCGCCCATGCCACAAGGTGCTTCTTCTGGTTCGTCTAACATTCTCATTTTTGAGACCATGTCATCATGTCCATCTACATGAGCATCTGCCTTTGGCATATCTACTTGTGCGCTAACTCCGGCATTTTTAAGAACATTAAGTAAATCAGCAACTTCTTCTGTACTTGATCCGTTTATTGAAATGTTCATCGAAGCTTCTGTAAGCATCTCTAGTGTTTTTTTCATATTCATGATAATACCGCCTTACTGTTTTCTTCATTACTAATATCCTGACTTTCGCCTGTTGGAGTATCTGCAATCGGATCGTGTTCTTTTTCTTTTCGAACAGTTTCAAGCTCTTTAAGTAAATCCATTACTCGTGCTTCGCCAGCCATTGATTGTCCGTCTTCGGATTCTAATTCTTCTTTTGTAAGTTTTATACTATACGGTTCGTCGGATTTTTCTTGTTGATACTCTTCCTGTGCTTCATTTGGATTACGTACTATAATATAACTTTGAGAAATATTACAACAATTACCGACATATTCTTGCATTACTTGCTGTGTTGTAGGATATTCAAGTTCTACTTCATAATATGTAACTTCCATATTTTGTAGTTGCGGAAAGTCTAAAGGACGTTCTTGTATTGGTGTTCGTTTTCCACTAGATAAATTTAGTAGTTTGTATTTGTTTAATGCTGTTTCTAGTTTATCTTCAAACCCTTCTGGAACTGGTCCAGCAACACCTATTTTAAATTCATAGGTCTTTTTTGATTCTGTTAAAAACTCTGCGAATTTTTTCATTGTAGTATCCTATCTATTAGTATTATTTATCCATGTTCTTAAGTTTTTCTAGTAGACTATTACGATCACTAACTACGTGGCCTTCTCCAGTAAACATGCTTCCGTCATCAGTAGATGATTCTTTATCCATTTTTTCTTTTTTAAGTTGTAATTCAACCATTTTTAATTTTTTATCTAGTTTTGCAACTTTAGCATCTAGACCAGTTTTTAAAAATGTACTAGCTACTTCGAATACTCTACCGCTATAACGTGCTTCTACGTTCATACCTAGATCTGTAAGATCTTCATAACTCTGTAATGCTCGTTCTGCAATATCGTTAAGTTCATTATCGGCCATTTCACCTAGTCCTTTGACACTAGGCAATGCATTTGCAATCTTATCAAACTCGTGAATATCGTTTTGCATCGATTCTTGTTTTTTAATATCCGACTTTTTTATTTTTTTATCGTTTACTTCAGGTAAGTCTAATAGTTCTTCTAATTTTTTGGTCATCGTATTTCCATTATATGCTACTATTATTTATCTACGTTTACCAGCATGGTAAATATCATTCTCTGTTACAATCCTAAATGTAATACCTTTTTGTTTACACCAGGCTCTTGCCGCTTCCCATTTTGCTTGATTAACAATGTAGTGTGCTTGATTATGTTTACTTCGTCCTACTTTTTCTTTTATTGCTTGATTTGCAGGTTTAATTTCTATTAATTCAACTTTTTGCTTACTAGAATTAGTAGTATATACTATGAAGAAATCTGGTACATATATTGTTTGTCTACCAGTTAGCGGATTTCTATAAGGTATTTGTACAGCTTCACTTGCCCATTGTGCTATACTAGGATGTTCGTCACAAAATTTCATAAAAGTAAATTCCCAGCTACTACGATATGTAGGAACTTTCGTACCTACGTATTTTTCAGGATACGTAGGTGAAAATCTACCTTGTGCAAATCTACCCATTTATAAAATAATATTTCTTGTTTCGGATAATTCAGATTGTGTTGGAGTTTTATATCCGAGCGTACTTGAAGACGGTCTATCAAAATTTAGTACTTCGGTAACTAATGCACTCAGCTGTACTCTTTCTAATGTTTTTAAAGTGTCTAATAGTTTAAAAACATTTACATCATCTATTTTCGCTTGTTGTAATAACGATCCTGATACTGCAATTGCTGCTTGTTTGTCAAAATCTCTCTTTTCAAAAAACCCTACAACTGCATCTACTTGATTTACTGGAAAACTTAATGGTTCGTCATAATAATCATTAAAGAATTTTTTTACTTTGGTTGCGCTATCATTAGCAGGTTGTGTCGGTAATGCATTACTCATTATACGTTCCTTAATCCTTTTGTTTCACTTGCTCGATGCACAATATTATTAGCCAGTCCTGTAATCTGACTGTCACCGTTTGATATAGCTGTTGTTGCTTCTTCTACTAGACTAGTTTTTTGAGTTGCTGTTAAGTTATTAAAATCGTTAAGTGTTCCGCCGCTGCCTACTAACCCTAAATTAAATGCTTGTTGTGCAGTAGCATTAGCAACACTCGAATTACTTCCAATTGTTTCTAATATTTCGTCAGCTTCTAATTCTCTTCGTTCTTTATCAGTTGATACTTGTGTAGCTAATACTTCATTGGCATTTGCTGATCCATTCGGAAATAGCACATCACTTATTCCGCCGGTTGGATTGTTTATTATATTAGATAATCCGCCACTAAAAATATTAATACCTTCTTGTACAATTCCGCCACTAGTTAACTCTTTTGCATTTTTAAATGTATTTGTTGCACTTAATACAGTGCCTAACGTATTACCTAAACTAAAATTACCTTGTGCATCTGTAAATGCTGTGCCGTTTCCTACAGCACCAAAAATATCTCCAATACCAGCAAGCACGCCACCTTGACCAAACAAGGTTGAAGTGCCACCGCCGGCCAATGTTATCGGACTAGGTTTAGTATCGTAATGCTCTTGTCCAAAACCTCTAGGCGATCCTTGACTAACTGGACCTCTACTATATAACACGCTTTCGTATGCAACTGTACAATTACTTTGTGCCATGCCGCCGGCATCAGTTTGATCCATTGTATCGTGTTTCCAATTAGTAATTTTAGGATTTATCAACATAAATCCAGTATACTGATGTCGACTTAATTGAAAAATTTGTATATTTTTAAAAAACGGAACACTACTATCATTGTCTAATCCGTATCTATATCTATTACGCAACGGACTTTGATATGTATTATCTGTTGGTGTCGATGCATACGCAGGAACAGTGTTATTTACACTACCTGATGCATCGAATGTAGTATAATTACCGTCTTTAAAATAGTATCTATAATATGCTTCCCAGAGTAATGTTGTTACACCAAAATTATCGTCATGGAATACTACGTTTATTGGATCGTAATCGAGTCTAGTTTGTACATTCTTTTTTCTATTATACTTGTGCTTAGTTTCCATTTGCATAGAGTAACTAGGTAAGTCGATAGACTTTACTAACATACCTATTTCATTTTTATGTCTTTGATCTAATTGCGGAATACGTACTGCATCAGGATTTATTTCAAACACAACATGATATAAAAATTTATGTTTTGGTGCTAGTCTAAATGCATCGTCTACATATAGTCTTGCAGCATGTTGAAAATCAGCCATATCACCTTTGGGCGATAGTGCACCATTTACAATATTATCTAAGAAACCGTTTAATTTATTTGCCATACTAATATTTATCAGAATATATTAACTACGCAGATAAAAAAATAGGGCCCAAAAAGGACCCTATTTTAATCTATTATTAGTTAGTTATTAAGTAACTGTTCCACCATTAGCTACTCCTGCTAATGCTGTACCTATATCATTACCAATTCCGCCTGCGCCATCTGTTTGAATAGCGTTATCATAGCGAATGTTTAATGTAACTGTTACTGGATCATTAGTAGCGTAGTTAAGTGTATTGTAGTTTGCACTCTCAACAAAGCAACCATACAATTCAAATCTATCTAAAACATCTACATCAGCACCGTTGCCGCCATCGAGTATTTCAATTGCAGTAGTAAATTTATAGTCGCCACCTGCTGCTGCACTTGCTTGCTCCATAAAGTCAAATTGTTTCTGTAATTGCTCACCTACACGTTTTTGTACTTCGTTATTTACATCTTCACGTAATGTCAATGTAATTGGTTCCCAAGTATGCTTACCTGCTAGATATGCACGTGAGTTATAAACATCAAGTGTTATTGGTTCGAAACTTACATTTGGTCTTGTTACATCTACAACTTGTTTTGTAAGTTCAGTAGATGGAGTAGTAACACCAAAGTTTTGTAACAGAACTCTAAATCTGTATTGTAGTTTCGGCATCAACAAACCTTGATTGCTTGCTGACTGATCACTGGCTAATGGCACAGTAATTTTTGAGAGTGATGTAATTGCCATTTTATTTTGCTCCTGTTATATTATATTTAGTCAAATTATAAACCTGCTATCTCGCCTGTATTTTTAAGTCTTAGAGGAATGTAAATAAACTCAACAGCTTTAACAGGCTCGATTGCAATATCAATATGTAATTCATTTCTGTCAATTCTGTTTGGTGTATTGTTTGAAGTATCACATACAACTAAGAAGTCATATAATGCTCTTTGTCCTACAAGTTCTAGTAATAAACTTTCAACTTGTTGTTTTACTTCATCTCTAGTAATCTTATCATTAGGTTCAAAAATGTAAGGTTTTGCAAGCTGATTAAGTTGTCTACGTAAGTATACCACAAGTCTTGCAACATTGATTCTATCTAACGAACTTGCGCCTCTTGCACGAGTTTTTTGTCCAAAGTTAACAAGTCCTGCACCTGTAATAAATGTAATTGGGTTAACATTTTGTGCATACAACGTATCTCTTTGTCCTTCGTTAAGTGCAACACTTACAAATTCACCTTCGTTATCAATATACCCTGTTGCTGTTGCATTAGTTATACCGCCACGTCTTGTACCTGCTGGTGCAAACCATGGAAACGATACATTATCGCTAAGTGCAATAGTGCGTAGCATCATGTGACTTGGAGGAACAACTACATTGTTACCAAAGTTATCACTTGTAAATCCGCTTGGGTAGAAAATACCTAAATATTCATCTCTACTTACAAGGCCGTTGTCGTTATCTTCAACTGCTAGATTTACGTTTGTTGCCCACTCGTTTAATGAAGTTGCATCTGGTGTTAAACGGAATGGTGAGTCACCAACAATAAATGCCGTTAAACCTCTATCATAGTTTAGGCTTACCATTTCGCCAATTAGCTCTGGATAACCTGGTGTTGCCATTACGTTGAATACTCTTGATTCATCGTCACGTATTTCGTCATTGTTATTAACTACAGCCTGTAACTGTTGTACAATAACTTTACGTTGTGCTTTACGCCCGAAGCTACCTGCGCCGTCTTCTTGGTTGCCTGACTCTAGTACCCAACGATGTGGATAATAATTTGTCATTTGAACATCACCTTGACGTGCATTGTCAGCTGTTACATCAACATGATTACGTACAAATTTCTTAACATTAAATCCACTTCTACGTGTATTAAACAACATCATACCGCGTGGGTAAAGTGCTGGATCTGGTGCGTCGGCATCTAGGTAATCACTTGTTAATAGTTCAGCTATTGTTCCACTTGGTGCTGTACTTGTAGTTCCGCCTGACGTACCGTCACGAGCATCACCAAATACAATTCCTGCGCCTGTTGTTTGATCGCCGTTATCAACTAGTTCCCATTTTGCTAATGCATTCCATCTATAAATTGCTGGATAGTTTTCTAAATCACTTGTGTCAATCCATAGATCGTTTTGTACTGGGCCAGTTGGTGCTGTAGCACTCACTGTTGGGCCTTTAGCATTTGTAGCTGTATGGAATGTTTTATAACCTACCCATGTTGTACCATTATGTACCATAATGTCTGCTTCATCAACAATTGAGTTGTACCACAATGTACCATCTGCTGTTAGCGTTGTTGGTGCATCTGCACTTGCTTCATAACTTAAAAACTTCCAATTTGAAACTCTGTAATCGCCGCTTGCTTGAGCCGGTTCAACGTATACATTTGCTGCTGTGTCGTCTAAGTTAATTAGAGCCATTACACCAAAATTAAGTGCAGCTGATGCTTGTGCAGTTCCTGTATCATAACCAGTAACGTTTTTAATTGTTAAATCGCCGCCTTTGTCATGTGTAACTTTTACTCTATTATCAGCTGTAACTTCTGCTAATACATTAGTAAATCCAGCAGTAGCAATTGCTTCAACTAATGTTGTTGCATCTGTTGCATCTCCTGCTGCTGTAATAGTAACAGTTCTTGCTGCTGCCATTGCTGCTGCACCTGGAACTGACTCAGCTACTTCAACTGTGTATGTTTGTCCAGCTGCTAATTGTGCTGCAACAACATCACTTTGTGCTGATGTAGCACCTAATGCTTCTCTTCTAAATAGTTTGAAACCAGCTAGTGATTCGTAAGTTGGATCACTTTGTACATATAATCTACCTGCGCCGATATTAAGACCGCCATCTGCATCTATTGTTTTCATTGCAGTTGCATTGTCTGCATAAATTGGTGCTGTTTGCTCTTCCCATAATCCTGTAGCAGCATTATACTTTTTAACTCTCCAACGTGCACCTGCATTAGGTTCTGTTGTTTTGGTCCATATACTACCAGTTACTGCCGGATTAGAATCAGTTGAATAAAATTCTGGAACTGATGTATGTGCGCTTATTTGCAATACTGGGCCATTAGCAACAACCTCATCTAATCCAAAATCTTCAATATTTACATTTGGTGTCGGACTGTCTTCTTCTTGAAGTAACATTTTTCCGTCTACATTTGCGCCGTCTGATTTAGCACCTGCGCCTACAAAGAATGATAGTACTCCATTTGAATATGTAGCTGAGATATCAGCTGCCCAAGTTACTTGGTTTCCAGCAAGTGCAGCAATAACGTCAGTTGCAAAATCTGCTGCTGTAGTTCCTGATACTATATTGATTGTTGCGCCGTTAATTCTAATAACACCGCCTGCACCAAATCCACTTAGTAGTGTAAATTGTGCTGCTGGCCATGATTTAGTCCATTCATTACTGCCAACTTTTACCCATTGCGCTGAGCTATTTTTGTAGTACATGTCGTTGTTTGCATTTGCTGCAACTACTGCATAGTCACCTACTTTGCCTACAGATGCTTTTGGAACTCCGCCGCTTACGTCATCAACAGTCAGTACTTTTGGAAGTTTATTTGTAAATGACTGACCTCCTGTTGCTGAAGCTGCGTTACCGTTCCATTCAAAAATGCCCCATGTTGTAGAAGCAGTATCTAACCAGTAAGCCCCATTTGCAGGGTCTCCAGATGGTGCATTTGCACTTGCTGCAAGTGCTGCTATACTACAGTCTGCTCTAACTACGTATGCTCTGTTGCTTACGCCTAAATACGAATAAGCAGCTTGTAAGCCATATTCGTTAAGTTCGCTACCGTGTATTGGATTTCCGCTTGTATCTGTTTGAAACACTGGATCTCCAAATGTTTCAGCTAAATCTCTTTGTGAAGTTAGCAAGTATGGTTTACCTGCATTTGCTTTTAGTGTACCTGGCGCAGTTCCAGTTCCAGCTGGATTGCTTTTGTTTTCTGCACTGGTTACAAATATCATTGGTGTTGTACCTGGTTCTGCTGGTGTATAGAAACTTTCGTCTATAACGCTAACCTGTACGCCTGGTGATGTGAGTGCCATTTAATTTTCTCCCAAAATGTTATTACACATGTATTTAGTAAAAAGAATATAAAAAAGTCTATTATACCAATAGAAAAAGGGAACGAAAAGGTGAGGTAAATACATTATGAGGCCATTATGTAAATGTAAGCAACGTCCTGCGGCTATAAATTATTATAAAGACGGTAAGACGTATTATCGCAAACTATGCGAATCATGTTTGCGAAACGGGTTAGGATCTAATATTCCTAAATGGATGCTTGCTGGATATACTAAAAAAGATATATGTGAAAAATGTAGCTTTAAAAGTTCACACAGCGAACAATTTAATGTATTTCATATAGATGGTGATCTTAATAATTGTCGTTCAAATAATTTAAAAACTATTTGTGCTAATTGCCAACGTATTATACAGAAAGAAGGAGTCAAATGGCGGCAGGGCGATCTAACTCCTGACTTTTAAATATTTCATTAGCTGTCGAGTATTAAACCAAAGATCGTCTAGCGTACCATTATTATCAATTGTAAAGTCTGCCATCCATTGTTCTAGACTCATGCTATCTTTAGACTCACTCGGCAAGTGATTGCTTCTATCAACCCAGATACAGTAATCAAATACGCCTGTGTTTTGCATTGCAAAGAATTCACGCTTGTTGCGTAGCCCACAATAGATATCATAGGCATCAAACATTTCTCTACCTAGAGTCGCTGCATCAGGAACATTATAATCGCAGATAGCATTATACCATTCTGCTCTGTGACTATGCCTGTCAGCATAACACTCTTCTTCATTAGCATATCCATATTTGTCCTTTAAATCATCATAGATGAATAACTTTGAGCAAAACTTACTGCTACTTTCAAAAGTGTACCCGTATTCGTCTCGTAGAATTTCGCACACAGTATCCTTTCCATGGCGGCCGTGTCCAATAACAAGTAATTTAGGTATCATAATATCTCCGTATAATATAATTTACATTATAACAGATTTTTTATGTATTGTCAAGTAGTTTATCCGATTAAAAATCCGTATCCAGTTCCGCCGGAGATAGCAGTTGATACTTCTTGCTCTAGTTTTTCCATTTCTTGCATTGCTTCATTTTTAAGATCATTACCGTTAAGTGTCGAACCACCTTGTGGCCCAGCTATAGTAGCAAATTTACTTCTTGCTTCACCTAGCATATATTTACAACTAGCAAGAGTATAATCTTTAATCCATTGTACTGCTAAGTAATCACCTAAAAGTTGCTCGTCGGGTCTATAGTTATATGCATATATCATTACTTCTTCGTCAGCACGTGGTCGCTGTAGTATTGTAAGTTTCTTAGTTGAGGAGTTCCATTTAAATTCAATAAAACTACCAAACATACGTCCTACCAGTTCTTGATAACCGGCAAACATTTCGTATGTAGCAAGTCCTCCCATTTGAGTAGAACCACTAAGTAAATACGTATTTGTATACGCAAGGTTAAATGGCTCAAATAAACTGCCGCCACCGCCGTTGCCTGTACGTGATCCGATGCTTCTTCGGAACAATTGTCTAACTTCGATTACTTCTGATGGAAGTATGTATTCGTTCTGATCTTCTATTAATTTTAAAAAAAGATAACTTTCTTCAACTGCATGATCGCTACGCATTCTATAGCGGGTCAATGCTTTGGTTAACCCTGTTTGGTAATGTATAGGATCAAGTTCAACGTCGACCATACCTCCGCCAAGCATTGCGTTTACGTAATCAAAGATTTCTTGTTTTTGTGTTGCTAATGTCATATAAACTTCTCCACTAGTATTTATCGTAACGATAAATATACATATGCCGAGACTATCTTTATATAAACCAGAGCGTGGCAATGATTACGCATTTTTAGATAAATCGATTAGTGAAATGTTCACTATCGGTGGAACTGATGTATTTGTACACAAATATCTTGGTCCTAAAGATGTAAGTAATGATGCTGCAACAGCAGATCAACCATCATATGTGGGAGGATCTGCAGAAACATCAATACAGGATATGTTATTCTTAGAAAATAGAGATCGAAAATATGATCCCAACATTTATAATTTAAGAGGCATTTATAATGTCCAAGATATAGATTTTGACCTTAGTCAATTTGGTTTGTTTTTAAGTAATGATACGTTGTTCATGACAATACACATTTCTGATAGTGTAAGAATATTAGGAAGGAAAGCTATGGCCGGTGATGTAATTGAATTACCGCATTTAGTAGATGAACATGCATTAAATGATTATAGTGTTGCATTAAAAAGATTTTATGTTATTGAAGATGTAAACCGTGCTAGTGAAGGATTTTCGCCTACATGGTATCCACACTTATATAGACTAAAGTTGAAGCAAATATATGACGGTCAAGAATTTAAAGAAATTTTAGATCTTCCAGCTAATGAAGAAGAACCAGGAGAAGGTTCATTAAGAGATATTCTTAGCACGTATGAAGTTGAAATGCAAATTAACGATGCTGTTGTAGCACAAGCAGAAACTGATGCAGGGAAAAGCGGCTACGATACTGCACATTATTATTCATTATCAACAAATTCAGATGGTAGTGTAGATTTAGAAACTGCACAAACGGATGCTAACGGGAATACTGCTGCGAGACCAGCAAGGTCAGGATACAACGGTTACTTGTTAGGAACAACTGATGCACCCAACGGAGCAGAATTTGGTATGGGTATTAGTTTTCCGCTTGAAAGTCAAGCAGGAGACTATTTTTTAAGAACTGATTTTTTACCAAAACGACTTTTTAGATACAACGGATCAAGTTGGACTAAGATGCAAGACGGTGTAAGGGTAAATATGTCGCAGACTGATACAAGAAATACACAAAAAACTTCGTTTATTAATAATACAAACTCTAGTAATATTGCTGGAGAAACTATTAATGAAAGACAAAGTTTAAGTAAAGCATTACGTCCTAAAGGACTGGAAACGGATAATTAATAATCATGCAACATTTTTATGATGGACAAATACGTAGATACATTACCCAAATGATTAGAATGCTTAGTAATTTTGGTTATCAAGATATTGAAGGTAATGTAGTACGTATACCAGTTACTTACGGAGATTTAACACGACAAGTTGCAAATATAATGCGTGACAACAGTGAAAACAAAATTCCTAGTGCACCAAGAATGGCTGTTTATATCACTGGATTAGAAATTGATCGTTCAAGGACTGCTGATCAATCTTTTGTAAGTAAATTAAATATAAGAGAACGTAAGTACGACTCATCTGGTAAGGAATATCTAGATGAGCAAGGTAAAAATTATACAGTAGAACGTTTAATGCCAACACCGTATACTCTAAGTGTTAGTGCAGATCTTTGGAGTACTAATACAGATCAAAAACTACAAATACTAGAACAAATATTAGTATTGTTTAATCCAAGTTTAGAAATACAAACTACAGACAACTATATAGACTGGGCAAGTTTAACTGTAGTAAACTTAGAGGGTATTACTTACAGTAGTAGAAGTGTTCCAGTTGGTATTGATAGTGAAATAGATATTGCTACACTACAGTTCCAAGTTCCAATTTATTTAAGTGCTCCTGTAAAAGTAAAAAGACTAGGTGTTATTACAAATATTATACAAAGTATTTTTCATGCCGATTCGGGAGAAATTGACTTACAATTAACTCCTTTACAAAATACAGACAATATTCCAGATAATTATTATACAGATATTGCAGAACAACCGTTAATAAAAACAAATTATCAAGGATACGGCATGTTTGTCGATAATACATCTATACAGATTATTAGTAAAAATAAAGTCGGTGCTGTAAAATGGGATGACTTGCTAGAAGCATATCCTGGACAGTATAGTGCAGGAATTAGTCGAATTTATCTTACAAATGAAAATTTAAATAACGAAATAACAGGAACCTTTGCATTAAATGAATTAGATACAACAAAAATTGTTATAGATTGGGACTTAGATAGTTTACCTACTAATAGTGTGTTTACAAGTAACTTTAGAGATGCTAATCAATTATCTACAATCGATGCAATTGTAGATCCTTTAATATTAAATCCTATCGATTTTGAAGTTCAAGGTTACAGATTTTTAATAACAAATTCTATTAATAATAACACAGCCTGGAATAATTTAGTAGCAAATACTAATGACATTATTGAATATAACGGTACAAATTGGTATGTGTTGTTTGATAGTGAAATTAGTAATTCTGTATCATACGTAACAAATACTAATACAGGTAAACAATATTACTGGAGTGGAGAACAGTGGTTGTTAAGTATCGAAGGCGAGTATTCAAAAGGTAACTGGAGACTTAGTTTAGACGGCTAACTACTTATATGAAAGAAATTTTATGTAGTGGTGCAATTTTTTTTGCAAAAGACACTAAACGTATGTTATTTTTACATAGAAAAAATGGAAATAAAAGCAATCAATGGGGAATTGTCGGCGGAAAAGTTGAACAAAATGAATCAGTATGGAATGGACTAAAAAGAGAAATACTAGAAGAAATTGGCCATACTCCTAAAATTCAAAAAACTATACCCTTAGAAACATTTGTAAGTAATGATAGTAAATTTAGCTTTCATACATACCTGTGTATAGTTGATAATGAGTTTATTCCAATACTTAACGCTGAGCATGATAGTTATGCCTGGTGTTCATATAAAAGCTGGCCAAAGCCGTTACATATAGGATTAAAGAGTAGTCTATCAAACAACACTATTAAGAAAAAACTCGAAACTGTGTTTGATATAATAGACTTTATTTAAACGTCGGTTGTATTTGTACTTGGCCAAGCTCTACCATTGCCCCATATAATTCGTACTGCTCCTTGAGCACCAGATCCTCCTGCACCAAATGTATCGTCTTCTCGACCTGAGCCAGCGCCGCCATAAAGGCCGCCGTTGCCGGTGCCGCCTGAGCCGCCTGAGCCGCCTCCGCCTGGCTGGTTGGTACTACCGCCTGAACCGTTATTACCTTGTCCAAGAATACCAGTTCCGCCTCCGCCAGATGAAGGTGCGCCGCCTTGAGACTTTCCGCCTCCACCACCGCCGCCACCACCGCCGCCGCTGGAACCTTGGCCGCCGTTACCTGTTCCAGCATTACCGCCGTTTCCTTGGTATCCTCCAGCGCCGCCGCCACCGCCGCCACCGTTGTTAAACTGCGAAGTACCTCCGCTACCGCCATTGCCGCCTCCGGATGCTGTACGTCCGCCGCCACTGCCGCCTGTGCTTTCGTTTGCGCCGCCACTGCCGCCAAATGCTCTTACAAGTCGAGTACCGCCTCTTCTAACATATGATTCGCCACCGCTTCCGCCTGACTGTGCGTCATTACCGCCTGAGCCACCGCCACCGACTCCTACAACTAAAGTTTCGCCAGCAGTAACAGCAACGCTGTTCGACCAACCAAGGCCGCCTCCGCCGCCTCCTGAACCTGAACCGTTTGAGTTACCTTCACACCCAGCAGCGCCTCCGCCACCTCCGATGCATAAAATATGTAATTCACTAACACCGCTTGGAGACGTAAAGTTTGTTTCTCCAACTGATGTAAAATTCTGTTGACCTTCTAAGGCTGCACCTTTAATTTCGCCCCAGCCAATACCATTCCAAAATTCCATATTATTTGTAGAAGTATTTAGACGTAAATAACCTAAACCTGTGCTTGCATTAACTGATGGACGCTGCCCTGTTGTACCTGTCATAATTTTAGCAGCACCAGTAAACGATCCAGTTGTTCCAACATATTGACTATTTTCTGCTGGTATTGTAGGTTTACCTGTTACATTACCCCAGGCTACACTGCCTGCTGAATCAGCATATCCTGCATATATTTTGGTCCAACTTGCCCAGCTATTGTTTTCTCTTACTCGTCTGTATAAGTATGCTCCGCCGCTTTTTCTTGGAAATGCTACTTGTAGTGCATAAGAACTTGCGCCTTTATACGGATATTCATTACCTAATCCCATAGACCATGTGTAATGTTGTACCCCTTCAGGACTATCACTTGCACTGGAGTTCTGCATGTACCAAACACCAAAGTTTGGTATTGCATCAAACGATTGATATGTGTTATGGTTATTTCCTTGGTTATTCCAAAGAGCAACTTTTTGTACACCATCTAATGTGTCTGCATCTAAGCCGTTGCCCGAACCTTCGTCTGCTACAGTAAGTACTCTGTTGCCGCCTGCATAGTGTGCACCTGTTGAAGATATTGTACCATTTGATCCGTTTAAAAATACTCGTGCATCGCCGTCAGCTGCAACATACATACCCCAACCACTGCCGCCACTGTCTAAGTTGCCACTTATAAATGTTGCGTTTTGAGACGTAGTATATCCAATACCATACATATTATCTAAAGAAGCATCTTCTGGATTATAAGAAGATCCAATACTATAAATTGGATTAGATTTGGCGCTGTTAGCAGCAACGTTATTGTAAGACCCTTCAAGGTGTCCCGAGTAATGGTTATCTCTTCTATAGTGTCTTTCACCAGCAGTTCTAAACCCTGAACCATCTGCATAACCTATTATTGCATTATTAACACGAAATTCTGTTAAACTATCTCTCGCATGTCTAATAGCCCAGTTACCGTCTGAGTCAAGAAATCCAACTTCGTTTGATGTAGTCGAATACACATAACCTCTAATAGTACCGTTATCTGATTTTAATCTAATTGATCCACCGTCATTGGTTCTTACATCAACATATCTACTCTGTTGATTGCGAATCAATAGAGCATCGTCGCCTGCTACCCATTGAATATACGCACGATCAGTTGTACCTTCTTCCCAACGAATATAAGGATTATTAGATCCGCTCAGCTGTATTTTTTGGTCCACTGATGTGCTTATTATTGTTGGCTGATTTAAGACAACCTGGTCGTCTTCTGCACTTATAATAGTAGAGTTGTTAACAAGAAGTCTAACATGATCGTCTTGATTAATCTGTACAGCCGCTTGGTTGTCTGCATCACGTAGAGTAATTTCTCTACCATCGTCGTCCCAATATAGATAGCCACATATTGTACCGTTAGAATCTTCAAATCTCATATTTCCGTTGTCAGTGTTACCTGAACGAACTCTAAAATCGTTGTTGTCTAAACTTTGTATAAACCAACCATCTGCAAACGTAACTCTTGGATCTGTTTGTTGAGACATATTAAGATTATTACCCTTGATATCTCCATTAACATGTAACAGTGCACCTGATGGTGCAATACCAATACCAACATTACCGCCACCTTCTGCAAGTTTTATATCGCCGGTTGCAAGAACTTCAATATTTTTAGTTCCTGAACCTGTAAACGCTCCTACACCTGAGCCTGTGCTTGTAACAGTAAACACTGTTGTTGATACATCATTTGCTAACGAAAATAATTCTCCGTTACTTGCATTGAGTATAATTTTACCGCCTGCTGTTGGTGTTACGCTTAATGTAATATTTTGTGCAGCAGTAGTTGCATCTGCCCCCGAAAAAACTATGTTAGGATCGTTTGCTGTACCCGTGTTTGGGGTAATTACAATATTCTTATCGGTATTTGCCATTTATACAATGCTCCATTTAGTTACTGTATTTATATTCATTATTCGTCCTTGTACTCGATGTCCATTCTATCAACATCTTTACGTTCTGCAAATATGTGATAAAAACAACTAATAGTATCGTAGGATGATGCAATGTAAATTTTATTATCTTCTATTTTTTCTACCCAGTATTCGTTAAATTTTCCAAATCCTGTAAGACTAACTGTTATCGAATCTTCATGTACAAGACCTGTCCAATAGTCAGGTAAGTCAATTACTTTAGAATTTGTAAGTTTACCTCGAACGTATACTGAATGTTCTGGTCCCTCAAGTACGCCATGTCTTAATTTATAACCTTCTTTGGTTGGATGATCAATTAAGAAACTTTTGTCAGTAGCAGTTAGTGTACCTGTAATAGTTAAGTCACCGTTATCTACATCAAATGTATAACGAGTTGCGTTTGAACTATTACCGTCTCTTATAAACCAATTGCCGCCACCATTAATATCTGTATAGTAGTTTGAACCATTCCAGAAATGCTCAACATCATTACCTGTACCAAATCTTAAAACTTTATTATCTTGGAAGGTAACGTTACCTGTAAATGTGCCGCCTGCTTTAGGTATTTTTGTATCATCAGCTATTGTAATATCTGCTGTACCGTCAAAAGAAACACCATTGATGTTACGTGGGTTTTGAAGTGCCGTAGCAGTAGCAGCATTACCTGTAATATTTGAACTAATCGATCCTGGCAATCTTGCGTCATCTATTGTACCGCTGGTAATGTAATCAGCATCAATTGCTGTAATAGGAATAGTAATGTCTTGACTTCCATCGAAACTTGTAGCAGTTGCAGTTACAGCAGTACCAATATCAAGTGTTCGACCTGGAGTTAATGCAGATGCAGTACTTGCATTACCAACAAGTGGTCCAACAAATCTATCTGCATACACATCTTCTGAAACACCTACGCCGCCAGTTACAACAAGTGTACCTGTTGTTTTTGAACTTGAAGCAGTATTTTGAGTAAATGTCACAGCATTATTAGCTGCTAATGTTGTAAATCGTCCTGTGCTTCTTGTAGTACTGCCGATTGGAGTTGCTTGTAAACTGCCTGCATATATTGCGCCTGCTACACCAATTCCGCCACTTGCTACAAATGAGCCTGTTGATGTAGAAGTACTTGCTGTTGTGTCTGTAACTCTTGTTAATCCGTTTGCGTTTAGTGTAGTAAAATTACCGCTTTTTCGAGTAGTTACACCGATATCCATATTATCGATATCGCCAGTAGTACCTGGATTTATTATAACCTCTCCAGTGCCTGTTGGGGAAATAGTTACATTTGCATTTGCAGGACTTAAATTAACTGCGCCAGTTGATGTTATGCCGCCGGCAGTTATAGTACCTGTGGTAATTTTTCCACTAACGCCAACACCGCCAGTTACAACAAGTGTACCTGTTGATGTAGAAGTACTTGCAGTGTTTGCAGTAAATGTAACACCGCTATTAGCTGCTAATGTTGTAAATTTTCCTGTACTTCTTGTAGTACTGCCAATCGATGTATTGTCAATTGAACCAGCATCAATATTTACAGTGTCCGCTACTAATGAATCAATGTTTGCAGTACCGTCAATGTAAAGATTACGCCATTGGACTGTTGATGTTCCTAAATCGTATGTATCATCTGCACTGGGCACTAATGCACTTGCAATTCTTGCATTAAATGTTACTGTATCTGTATTAGCATTACCGAGTGTTGTATTTCCGTTTGCGTTTAATGTAGTAAATTTACCAGATGATCTATTATTATCGCCAATCGGAGTACCGTCAATTTCTCCGCCATTAATGTTAGCATTAGCTGATGTTATATTACCGTCTACATTAATATTAGCTGTGCCAATTGTTCCTGAATATACATCACTTACAACAGTTGCTTCTGGTATAAATGTAAATCTACCTGTAGAGTCATCAAAACCAAAAAATCCTGTTCTTGACGCTGTACCTGTATGCCAGCCAAATTCTATACCTCTATCTTTACTATCATCAGACTGAGGATTACCACCAATTTGAATTGTAGGATCTTCAACTTGCAATGTAGTTGATTCAATAACTGTACTACCTCCGCCAAGTGTTAAACTTCCGACAACATCTAAGTCTCCACCAACGTTTAAGTTTTTAGCAATACCAACACCACCTGAAATTACAACAGCACCATTAGCACTTGTACTACTTTGAGTTGTTGCTGTCATTGTAGTAGTTGAGTTTGATGTTAGTGTAGTAAATGCACCACTTGCTCTTGTAACTGAACCGATATTCATATTATTCATATTACCAGCAGTTGCAGGAGCAATAGTTACTGTACCCGAACCCGTAGGCTGGATACTTACATTATTATTTGGCGGATTAATTGACGTTGTACCTGTAGCAGTTAATCCTACCATTGTACCACTGCCGCCGATAAACAAGTCGTCAGCAATACCAACACCGCCGCTTACTACAAGAGCGCCACTTGAAGTAGATGTACTTGCTGATGTGTTTGTAACTCTTGCTAATCCACTTGCATTTAATGCAGTAAAAGAACCTGGTAATTGATTAACATTACCAATTGTCATATTATTAATTGTACCGCCAGTAGCTGGACTTATAGCAACCGAGCCAGTACCAGTCGGACTAATTGTAACGTTTTGATTGTTTGGACTTAAATTAACTGCTCCAGTACTAACAATACCAGCAGTTGTTGTAGTATCGCCAACATATAATTTTTTACCAATTCCTACACCACCTGACATAACAACGCCGCCACTTGTAGTATTACTACTTTGTGTAGCATCTGTAAAGCGTGTAAGCGCATTTGAATTAAGTGTAGTAAAGTTACCTGCGCCTCTTGTCACAGTACCTATTGCTACATTGTTTATTGTTCCTGCTGCTGTTGGAGCAATTGTTAGGCCGCCGACTGGTTCAATTTCTACAGCACCGGTGCCTGTTGGTGAAATAGTAACATTGGAATTTGAACCATTTATTGTTACTGTTCCGTTAGCTGCAAGACTTGTAAATGCACCTGAATTACGTGTTAAATTTCCAACAGGTGCTTGTATACTGCCTGCATATACATCAAGAGCAAATCCTGCACCACCGCCTACTATAAGTGCGCCAGTTGTTGTACTTGTACTATTAGTATTATTTGTAATATTTGTAATACCGCTTGCTTCAAGTGTTGTAAATCTTGCACTATTAGGAGTTGTAGTACCAATTTCTGTATCATCAATTGTACCGCCTGTAATTGTAATATTGTCTGATGAGAAGTCACCAACAATGTTTGCAATTAGTGTAGCTCTGTCACCGCCAACTACTTCGTTATTAATAGTTGCATCGGTTAACATTCTAAATACTTTATCAGACTCGTCGAAACCAAAGAAACCAAGTCTATTTTGTTGATCGTAATAATTAAATAATATGCCTGTATCTTTTGAGTTATTCTGTGTAAGTGCATTTTTACCATTAAGTTTTATAATAGGATCTTCAACAGTTAGTGCAGTTGCACCAATATCTGCATTAACACCATTAACTGTAAGATCTCCAGTAACTTCAAAATTACCGCCAACATATAAGTTTTGACTAATGCCAACGCCACCTGTGACTACAAGTGTACCTGACGTAGTACTGGTAGCAAAAACATTACCATTTAATGCCATTGTTCCTGAATTTATTTTTCCGCCAACACCTAATCCGCCATCGATAATAACAGCTCCGGTAGTGCTACTTGTACTTGCGGTTGTATTATCAAAGTTAGCTATTCCACTTGCTGTTAATGACGTAACACTTGCTGCGGCTGGCGTAACTGAACCAATAGTAACATTATCCATTGTTCCTGACGCTGCTGGAGCAATATTTAACGTTCCTGTGCCTGTAGGAGTAATGCTTACATTAGCATTAGGAGGATTTAAGTTAACTGTACTATTTGCTTGTAAGGATGTAAATGCTCCACTACCTCTTGATAAATTACCAATTGGTGTTTCTTGAATACCGCCGGCGTATATATTTTTTGTTACACCTACGCCGCCATCAACTATAAGAGCTCCACTTGCTACACTTACAGCATCAATTGCACTATTAAGATTTAACGAGCCGCTTGCTGCAAGCATGTTTACTGTTGTTGCTGCGCCAAACGCATTTACAGTAGTAGCGGTGTTATTAATTACATCAAATGTTAATGACGAAGTTTCAATTCTATCTCCGCCTATGTTAAGGTCGTCAGCAAAAACACCTTCACCGATACTACTTACACGAAACACTTCCGCAGCAGGATCACCATTTTTTTGTAGTAATAATCTAAATTCAAAATCTTCTGATAGCGAGGTAGCATCTTCACTTCTTACTTGTAAAATGCCACCTTTTTCGATGTTATTTTCAGAAGTTTCTGCTTCAAACACTAATGCAGTACCAATTCCAGTACCAGGTGTACCTGATGTAGTGTGCCTAAGGGTAAGGACCTCAGTTACTCCAGTAGCATTATTATCGTTTGTATTGAGTATTAGTTCGTTAGGCGCTTGTGCTAATTGAGCATTAAACGTAACAATATCGTTAATATTATCGCCCATAGTAACATTACCGTCAACACTAAAGTCTGTTGTTACATTAACACCTACACCTAATGCTCCGCCGCCAACGCTAAGATTACCTGTAATTTCTAAATCTGTATCTATTTTAACGCCGCCGCTATTTACATACAACGCATATGAATTTGTAATACTTGCATTACTGCCAGCACCAACTGCACCGTCGATATATACGTTAGCAACATCAGTATAATTTACATTATTTAATGATTGTAATGTTTGATCTTGAAAACTATGTATTGCCGTAAACGCTTGTGTACTGCCATTACTACTATTATTGTCAGTAAATATCGAGGACTGACTATCAAAACCTGGGCCTGCTGATGACCAAAATGTTGAATTAACATTACCATCTCGCGTAAAGCCTGTATTAGCACTAATTACACCCCCTGCTGTAATATTTCTCTCAACGCCAACGCCGCCCTCGACTACTAATGCCCCAGTGTCTTTACTTGTACTATCTGTAGAGCCTAAAAATACACCGTCTTGTTGTACGATTAAGCCATTTTTGACTCGAAAATCTTGATCTGCCATCTTTTGGTTTCCCTATCCACCTTATTATGGAGGACAATATTAATGTCCTCCTTATTATATTTATACAGTTGTTAGTGTTCGAGTTACTTTAACATTACATGTTCCTGAAGCAGATTGTACTAATAGTCGTACATTTCCGGCAGTTATATCTGCTGTTACATCTGCTAAATTAGCTGATCCAGTTCTAACTATACCATACTGCGTCATTGAAGCTGTTGCACCGTTGTGAATAACTAATATTTCACTTGTACTAAAATCGCCTGTTGTGCTTTCTATTTGTAAAATATATTTTGCACTTCTGTATACTGCTAAATCCCAACTATCTACTGCAATTGGTGCAGCAGTTCCGATATTTACAACATTGGCAACACCAGTAATACTAATTTCATTATTACCATCGTAATAACTGTGTGATGCACTTGCTATTGTACCTTTGTTTCCAGATATAACATCACCAGTACTTGCTCCGTCTGGAACAATAGTAAATGCTCCAATACTATCATCCCAACCAAAGAATCCTTGCTTCGGTGATCCGTCTACATACTGGAATGTAACACCTCTGTCTTTATTATCGTCAGTTGTTTGTGTATAAATTACAACAGTACCTGTTGATGCTTGTGTGTTTGCACTACTTATTGTAAACACATTTTCGTTAGTAACATTCACAACAGTGTATGTGCCGTCTGCTCGTAGACTTCCTGTTACAGTTGTAAAGTCTACATAAATGTTGTCACCTGCTTCAAGTCCGTGATTATCAATTGTAATAGTTACAAGACTACTACCTGCACCCTGTGTATACGATCCCGGTAGTACCTGACCACCAATATTAAACAGTGGTTCATCAACAGTAATTTGTGTTGAGTTAATAGTAATTGATGTACCATTAACTTTTAAATCACCATTAATAATTAAGTCATTACGTACAGTTGTAGTACCTAAACTATCAGCACCAATTGTTATTGCACTACCTGCTCCTGCAAAGTTTACAGTATTTGCATTTTCATTTATTAGATTAAATGTAGTAGCAGTAGTTGTTATATCGCCGCCATTAACAGCAACATCGCCGTCTAAAGATATACTATCGCTCCATTGCGGTGCAGCCCCTGATGTAGTAAGAACTTGATTTGCTGCACCAATAGTAAGTGCTGTTAAATCATTACCGCCACCTGATCCGTATAGTAACGCACCTTGTAACACAGCCGTTAATCCTGTTCCACCTTTACTAACAGCAACTTCTTGTAGCAAGTTAGCCGGATCTAAATAGTAGCTCGGTAATTGTCCGCCAAGCTGTCCAGCATCAACTACGCCGTCTTTAACACTTACTTCGCCTGAATCAGTTACATCAAACTGTTGTTTAAAGTAAGAAGATACACCCACGTTTGTAAAGTTTGGATTACCCTCATCTGGATCAACTGTATCAATACTTAATTTTACAGCACCAAAATAGAATGTTCCTGTACTATCACTATCAAAACTACCAACGACATTTAAAGGAGTTCCAGTTTCAAGTTCTAAGCTACTTACAGCAGTTGCCCATGTACTATCGCCTCTTAAATATGTGTCAGTGTTAGCTACACCTGCACTTGCAAGTCTTCCTGGATTAATTGTACCTGAAATAATATTAGCAGCATCAATGTTTGATGTAGTTAGTGTACTGTATGCGTCAGGTTTTGAACTACTTGAGTTAAATGCATCAATAACTTTAACATTATTCTTAATTAGATTTATTGCAGCAGACCCTACATTACTAATGTTAACTGGAGTTTGTGTTAAACCGTTAACACTATTAAGTGCATCAGCTCTTACTGAGTGTAATGTAAATGTGTTTATGCCTACACTACCAACAAATAGTCTTTGACCATTTACTAAACCTTCTGGAATAACTCCACTTGCTAATTCAACTTCTAAACTGTCACCAGTATCAAAACCGTGATTTCGAATATTAAATCCGTCTGTTCCAATTGTAATCGGACGATATGTTACAGAATGTGATCCTGTACTTGAACTCGAAACTGTGATTACTGTTGATAATGTATAATCTTCAAAAAATCTTATATTATTATCATCAATTCGTTCAACAAAATATTCATTGTTGTTTATAAGAGGAGATACTGGAATATTTGGACTACTTGAATAAACAATAGTATCACCAGTTTGTAGACCGTGATTTGTAATAACAACACTATTATTTACAAAGTTTACATTACCGCCTGACGCTGTATCTCTTGCATCAAAGTTTAATAAAGTAACTGCTGAAGTGTCAGGAACACTTAATAATTCCGCACTATTATCTTGTATAAAATCATTGTTGGTTGCACTACCAATAAACTTAGTTGTAGTATCAAGATCAAGATACACTCTCTTATGAATATCTAATACTGTAGTTTCAAATCCAGAGCCTAATCCTCCTACATCACTATTTGATACTGAAACTCTATCGCCGACATTATATCCTAATCCGCCACGGGTAACATCAATATTATCAATTGAACCATTAGTAACAGTAACATCTGCACGAGCGCCTTCGCCAACACCTGAAACAGTTTGTAGTGGTACATTTTCATATGTTTGAGTACTTGCTCCTGGAACATATCCAGTACCTGGAGTAAATGCAACAACGTCAACACTCATCATAACACCGTTGCGATAATCAGTAATAGTACCTACTGCGCTGTTTAGACTACTTACAATTTGATTACCGATTGTAAAGTCATAGTTTGCAGAATCGTTACCATCAAATAGTACAAGAACTTGAGCAAGGGTATCGTCAACAATAACAAGGTTTGTAGCGCCTGATGTTTCAACACCGTTACCAGTTACATAAATTGCACTACTGTCGCTACTATATAAATCGCCGCCTTGTGACGGTTTTCTAAATAACACATCAGCAGCTAATGTACTAAATGCTTCGGTTAAATTTGCAACTTCAATTACACTTGCATTTGTATATGTTTGTGTAACAATGCCTGTAGTTCCTGTATTTGCTTGAGTAATTATAGTTCCGGCATCGATAGTTCCGTCGATAGCTGCACTTAATGTAATATCTCTTACAAAAAAGTTCTCAGTAACAATATCACCAACAACAAGACTTGTTGGAGGAATGTTCTCAATTACTTCAAATCTTGCATTAAACTGATCAAGAATTATACTGTTAAAGTTACGTGTTGCAGGTATAAGTTCTTGGTTAATAGTACCGTTGGCATTTAATTGTACAACACCTCCTGGTACTTGGTTTGTTGACACGTTTTTGTCAATAAAGTCACCAAGTCTATTTTCAAGGAAGCTTCTAACTGCTAACTGAGTTGAAAGTGTACTATTACTTGCTCCGCCTGGATCGTCGTCACCTAAGTTAACGTCTGTTGAAATATTTGTAATCTCAACATCCGACAAACTTAGTTTCAGAGCATTCAATTCACCAACTGTAACTGTGTTTCTAAATGTAATGTTACCAGTTTTGTTTTCAGCTGTAATAAAGTCACCAACTTTAAAGTTACCAAGTTCGTCAGTACCCGACGAATAAACACGACCTGGTAAATCACTAACTTGTTCGTATTCGGATATTGTTTCTCCGCCGTTTTGCGGTAACGCATTATAGTCTGTTCCTGACCCTGCATATTCCCATGTGTGTGCAGATGAGTTACAAATACTCGGTCTATGGAACCAAACAACTCTACCTGGTAATCCGTTAACATTTTGTATTTGATTGCCGTCTGTTGTTGATCTTAATGTAACTGTTGCTTTATATAGGTCATTTCTTGATGCTACGCCTGTAACAAGTATACTTGTATTTCCATCAGCATCTTCTAAAATTGTAGATCCTACATCAAATAGGATTCTAATTTCAGAACCATCAAAGATAACCTTTTCTACACTTACAACTAATTCATTTGTTGTTGAATTGTATGTATACACATATGCAGCATTTGATGTAGCACCTGTAGCGCCTTGGATTGCTTGTCCTTGTGTAAAGTTATATGTTCCTGCTGCTAATGACAACACTTGGAAGCTATTATGTGATTCTACTACTTCGTTAACAAAGAATTCTTCTGGATCAACTACAAGTCTATGTGTACCTGTACCAAATGATGTTATATCAACATTTTTTGTTAAACTATCGTCAAAATATAATCCAAATGCATTATCATTAATTAAGTTTACATAATAAGTTTGTTCGTTATCTAATCCGCCAATTGCTTGGCCGCCGTCAGTAAAGTAAACAATAGCTTGGCCATTTAATAAACCATGGCCAGTTATGTCAAATTGATTGCCAGTTAAATCTACAATAACATTACTTGCTGAATCTACTGCAACAACTGCTGATGTATTTTTAAAGCTGCTTGTTTGATCAGCAGCACCGTCAACTGTTCTAAATCTTGAAACAAACTGTTCAACTGGTGGACGTCTTGTACCCAATGTTATAATTGTTTGCAAACCTTCAAAAACACCAGTACCAGCAATAATACCTCTATCAAATGTAAACGCATTTCTACTAAATCCTGAACTACGTAGAGCAAATAAGCCAAAGTTTGTAGCAGAGTTAGTAATAGATAAGTAACCGCCGGACTGTGTAAATGATCCGTTTAGTAGGAAAATTTGGAAACACGAAACGATCTGTGCATAAGAGTCATTAATTAATCGCCAACCAGTACCACCAAATCCTAAGTGCGTAAATGCGTTTGCAACCATTGACTTACCTTGTTGTGGTAATCCGTCTGCTGCGTTAGCTGGATTTTCAACTTCAGCTGCAACATTCGGAATGTTTGGATCAACTACAAGATCTCCGTCAATTGTAACTCCGTCGCCGCCTAAGAAACTAATAATTGAACAGTTTTGTATATACGGTGATTGTGATATAATAGGCTTACTTGCAGGTAATCCTACATATGCACCACGTGTACTTACAACTTCTTCGTCAACGTTATCAAATGCAACACAAGATCCAAAAGTAAAACTTGGTATTTTATTACTATCAATCTGATCTCTAAAAGTAAATCCGTTAACATAACACCCATTTCGAATACGGAACATATCAGCACCAGCAACTGATGGTCTAATAATAACACCACGCAAGTTATCGCCAATTATACTAACACCATCCGGAACAATAATTGGATTAACTTCGGTATAATCACCAGTAGCCATTAAAATTGTTGTTGGATTATTTACATATTGCGGGAACACTACTGAAGGAGCAACTGCATTACCATTATCTAAAATGTCAACTACAACATCAAATCCATTTTTAATATTGTCTGTACTTGCTGCATCTGGTGAAAGTGAATTATCAATAGTTTGTGTAAATGTTGTTTGATATGTTTCAACAGGTTCGCCAACAAGTGCTGCTGCCGCTGCTGCAATTGCATTGTCAACATACGTTGTTGATCCTGCTGATATTGCTTGCTGTTGTGCAGTTCCGAGTAATGCATAATCACTTTGGAACCCTGCACTTGTCCATGTAATATCAGGAGTGTTACGTGTTGGTAACGATACTCCGTTACCGTCTAAGTACGAAATAATTTCTTGGACTCTGTTTTCTGCAAAGGTTTTTGCATTATTCGAACCAGCTGGCTGTGAAAAGTCTTGTGATAACGAATTACTTGGTGATTTAACTACAGTAGTTTCAATAATAATTTTACCAACTACTTCTTTTAATCTTTCGTATGCTGCAACCGTTGCATCTTTTTCGCCGCTGCCGTATTGCGCTAATGCTCCTATATAATAGGATGCTGCTGCATCGTATGTTTGTAAGTTGCCGCCGTATGTAATATCGTAAATAAGCGCATCTACAATTAATCCTACATCTCTTTCACACTTTGCTACATTGTACGTAAAGTCAAAAGTAAACGGTGTTATACCAAGTGATACTTGTCCTGCTATCCAAGCAACAATTTCATCTTTAATAAATTCTTTGTTATTAATGAGTTGATTACGTGCATTTAAATATCCGCTATCACTTGCATTATTAGTTCCACCTGTTGGTGTTGGGTAACTATAAGGATCTGCATTTAGTTCACCATTTGAAATAATATCAATTGCTTCGTCCCAAAGTGCAATTGCTCTACTTTCAAGAGTAGGATCAGTAAACACTCCTGTTGTTGCAGTTTTTGTATTATTCGTATAAGCATCAACAAACTGATCTACTTCGCCCGGAAGTATTAAATTATTACTTAATTCTTTTGCAGTTGCAACTGTTCTATAATTTGAATTGAATATTGCATCTAATCTAATAGCATCTATAAGTCTTTCAATAGTTACTTCAAATGCATTACTGTCGTATGTGAAGTTAGTATATATGTTTCCGCTATCGTACTCGTTATTAACTGGTTGTGTATTAGATAATACTTTTGTAGCTAAGAATTTAGCAAACAAAATTCCATCAAGTGTTTCAACCTTTTGGTTATTAATAACTTCGGCACTTACTGCAAAGTTATAAGATTTGCCTGCGTATACTGCTTTTGAGTTACCACCGTATTCTAAGTCAAATACAACACTATCAATAATATATCCAACATCTCTACGACATTTAGCACGATTATAACTAAAGCCACCATACTTAGCAATTAAGTAGTCAAGTGTTGATTGTTGTATAGTAAATGTTGCATCTACAAGATCTGAGCTGGCATCTTGCAAGTCCTGTGAATATGCACTTAAATCTGGATAGATAATAGTAGGTGCAGCACTTGGACCATTTTCAATAATATTTACTACAACATCATATAACAGTCCTATTTGGGTAGAAGCTGCTGTTGACCCTGGCGCACCTAAGTCAATAGTTTGTGTAACACCACTTTGTCTAACTGTTGTTGGTACTTGGTTTTGCACAACATTTTGCGATATAGTTTTTGCATACACAACTGCATCTGCTGTTGCAACTTCTTGCCCTGCAATTTGTAATTGTACTAAACTTCCTACACCATCATAATATTTTAAACCACTGTCTGTTGATTCAGCATTTGATCCATATATTAAGTCATATGCAATACTTTCAATAATAAACTTTGTATCTCTACGACATTTATTTTGATCATATGTTAAGTTGTATACACTATTTACATAAGACACTGTACTATTAATAATATTTGTATTTTCAGTATCGAGGTCAGTTGCTGCTTGTTGTAATGTCGATGATGCCCAAGATAAATTTGGTAATGATAATGAAGGAATACTACCAATGCCACCTTTAATAACATCTTTTACAATTTCTACAAGGGCAACTGCGTCTGCTGCTTTTGATGTACTACCTGCAGCATTAATTGTATTTTGCACAAGAACTGTTTCGTACGGATTAACTAAACTTGTTGCTGTAATAATATCATCAACAATTTCTGCAAAATATCTAAATGCATCTTCAGTTTCGTCTAATTGTCCTGTGACTTGGCTTACTGCACCTACAAAATACGAATCAGCTACACGTCTTGTTGCAAAGTTACCACCATACATTAAGTCATAGCTTAATCCGTCAACTATGTATCTAACATCTCTTGCACACTTAGTTGCATTATATGTAAAACTTTGATACTTAGTATTAATAAATGTTAATGCATCAGCTCTTAGAGTTACTAATCCAGATGTAATTGCTGTTGAAGCGTCTTGATATTCTTGTGTAGCCCAAGTAATAGCTGGATATGTTACTGCTCCTGGGAATGTATTTGTGTTACCGTTAGCAACAGTATCTTCGATATATTGTAAAAGATTATCAATATCTGTTGCTTCAGTTGCAGTTGCATTACCGCTTGTAGTATCTTGATTTTCTACGTTACCTGTAGTTTTTGTTATTGCTATACCTTGTACAATGTCTGCTAAAATAGTTGCTAAGTGTGCAAATGCAGCGGCTGTTTGTGTTTGTTGTCCAGCAACTTGACTGTTTATTCCTTCTAAGTAAGCTTCTGCTGCACGTAATGTAGCACTGTCGCCGCCGTATAAAACGTCATAACTTAATGCATCGATAATATAACCAGTGTCTCTTTCACACTTTACAGCATTAAACACAAATCCTGGATATGTCTGTTGAATATATGCTGTAAGTTCTTTTTGACAGAATGTTCTATTTGCCTGTAGTTGATCCTTTGCATCAACTTTGTCTTGACTGCCTCCTGTAGGTGCAGGAAATGTAAGTGCATTTGCATTAGTTGCAGTACTAACAACACCATTTTCGATAATGTCTTTTATTTCAGTTATTGTAGCGTTAACTCTGTTTTCAGCATTAACACTCGAATCAACATCAGTAAGTGCTAATATGTCAGTACTGATTTTATTAACATATCCAATTGTTTGTAATTCTCTTGTTGTGTTTTGATAATCGCCACCAGCCCTCATATAACGAAGACCTGTTGTAACAGCGTTATAATTTGTACCTAATGCAGTATCAAATGCAGCAGCATTAATTACTTCAGTAATTTCTGCGCTTACTTCTGCGTTGTCAAACGTAAAGTTTTGATAGTTTGCAGCAATATATGCATTAACTTCTGCTGCTATAAAATCTCTATTATCTTGTAACTGTGCAACAGTATCTTCAGTTCCTGCGGCTGCGTTTGTAGGTACTGGATATACTACTGGATCAGCTGACTGATCTGTACTTGTAGAACCGTTTTCAATAATATCAAGTACTTCAACAAACCCAGCTCTTACTCTTGCTTCTGCTGTTTGATCAATATCAGCAGCTGATTCTGCAAGAGCTTGTCCGTATTTAAGAGCAGCAACAGTTTGAATTAATTGATTCTGTTGTAAGTAATTACTATTTGCTCTTTGGTATGCAAGACCAGCTGTTATACTATTATAGTTAGAACCTGTTTGAATGTCTAACTCTAAGCCATCTAAAATTAAACCTAAGTCTCTTTCGCATTTTGCTTGATCGTATGTAAATCCAGTATATACGTCATTAATATAAGCTATAACTTCTTCTTGTATAAAACTTAAATTAGAAAGTAATAGAACTTTTGCATTTTCAACGCCTGCATTTGCTCCAGCAGGTGCTGGTAAAGAAATAGCAGGTTCACTTGATACACCGTTAGTAACAATGTCGATAATAGTTGATTTATTAGTAGTAAGGCGACTTGCGGCTGTAGCACTTACATCGTCAACAACATCAATCATTTCGTCAAGTGCATAACCTAAACCGTCAATTGTTTCAGTTAACTGACTGCTAATAACTTGTGATGCTGTTGCATTATAATATGTAGTTCCTGCTTTTCTTGCGTTGTAGTTAGTTCCTAAAACTATGTCATAACTTTGTCCTGCAACAATTAATCCAACATCTCTTGAACAAATTTCAGGATCAAAGTTTAATGTACTATAAGTAGCATCAAGGTAAGCAATTGTTTCATTTTGAATAAACGTTTTGTTTAAATTTAATAATTCGATACTTTCTGTTGCTGCCGCAGTAGG
>Ga0208793_1000269_pt1 | contig 36701 bp, 22 predicted proteins | sample 17_taG_FD_184092 | JGI IMG/M metagenome (GOLD analysis project Ga0208793, IMG submission 184092) | Marine viral communities from the Subarctic Pacific Ocean - 17_ETSP_OMZ_AT15314 metaG (SPAdes) (version 2) | ecosystem: Environmental > Aquatic > Marine > Oceanic | place: Pacific Ocean | collected... | reverse complement strand
ATCATTGATAAAGGGCGAAAGGACGCTCCCCTTCGCTGTTACCGCCGCTAAAGCGTCGACAGCTGGTGCCTAACCCTAACCGAGCGTCCTTTCGCCCCTCGCTATTCGCTCGTAGATATGTCCTCGCTATTCGCTCGGGGGTTTTTGTGTCTCAAACAACCTAAGTAGGTTGATGCCGACAGCTTTACCACTTTTGTAGATCTGACCTAGCAGGAAACTAGCTCAGACCTACAAATGCCAAGGGTGAATTCCTCCCCATTAAGCAAAAGCCTTTTGAAAAAGGTCTTGGGGTTATAGGGGGCAAACGACGGCTCGAGCTACGATGCAGACTATGAGTCCGCACCCCACCGTTACGCAACTCGTTGATGCTCAGGCACAACATCAACATTGACTTCAACATTGAACCTCGGTTGAACACTATCACCCGTGATCTGACCTCAAACACACCCCAACCCCCCGTGGTACCTCAACTATCATCGCACCCGTACTTGAGATTAATATATAAAGTTAGTAGGTAACCTTTAGGCTTTTTGTTTCCGGTCAGAATTTTACAACCGATAGACCCCCCGACCGGGGTAGGGTACCTTAAATAGATATTTAACTTATTTAGGGAACCCATATGGCACGAAAATCTGGAGCAAAATACATACAAGAAGACATTCACCGTTTTGTCGACGATGGAGACTTCGAGAATGCGGTTAATGTTCTCAGAAATGGGATGAAAGCGACCCACGTTGTTCGAAGAAGTAAGGAAAACGGCGAAAGAGGGGTTGATTACGAAGAAGTACCCGATCACGGAACCCGAATTACCTCCGCAAAGCTGGTTCTCGAGTACGGATTCGGTAAAGCAGCGACCAGACACGACATTACAATGACCAAAGAAACATCAACCGTCGCAACACCGGCCGAAATCATGGATAGACTACGAGATTCAGGCGCTCAACTGGCCGATATTATCGATGTTTACTCCGAAACAGTGGAAAAAGTCCCCATGGAGATTGAAAACGATGGATAATCAAAAAGGAAAAAAATGGTGGGCTTTACACCGCCCCGAAGATCCCGAAGGAGATGCCCAGATAGCAAAAAATATGGACTACGCGGAAAGTATAGGAGCCTTGAAGCCTAGTATGAGTAATACCATCCAATTAGAGCCTATTGAGACCGATCTTACTGGTTGGGGTCCGGAATATCACCGCAGAAAACGGGAACCAATGGAGCCGTACTATGTTGAAAACCTGAATTTTGACGATGCGGTGCAAAAAGAGTTCCCAAACAGAGATGCAGAGGTCGAGCAATACTTATTGAACCAGGCACACAAGCGTGGACAAGATCCAAACCGACCTTTTCAGAAGATTCTTAAAGCACCCGATTGGGGTAAAGGTGGCGATAAAATTAGAACCGAGTACCACGATCCAAAATCTCAATCGCGGAAAACTACGGAAAAGGCTCATTATGCGCCCCGCCAAGTAGTAGGCTACTATTTAGATGAAGACGGCGGTCCGGATAAAAACAATCCCTACATAGAGGATACAACAATTCGACTTTTTGAGAAAGAACCAACCGATCCCAGCGAGCCTTATGGTAATTCAGAATACCCATACATTCACGAAGCTATGCACCACATAACTTCGGACCAAGGCGGTTCAGGTTACGAGCGTAATTTCGATTTTGGTAGTCCTTGGTTAAACAGTCCAAATGAGATTATGTCGGAGGCCGCTAAGCGTAAAAGAGCGTATGTACACGGGAGTAACGGATACGCAGAGGGTTTCGAACCCCCAAATCAAAAATGGTTAGATTCAGCTCACCCAGCTGTAAAAGAAGGCAAACCAATACCTGAAAAACATATCGATGATATGTTTATAGACTGGATGAATAAAGACAATGCAGGTTGGGGCGACTCTTACCGATATAATCCCGAAGACTTTCCAGTAGAACTTTTCAAAGAAGCCCTAAGACTAGGCAAAAACGACCAAAAACCCGCGGGCATGTTTACAGGCCGTAAATCACAGAACGCATAACTTTATGAGCAAAGAAGAAATAAAAACCGCCGAAGAGCAATTCGAGCACGAATTATCCAATGTATTTGTCCGCTGGTGGGAGGAATCCGACCTGGATGAACTCGAAATGTCTCAAATTGCAATAGAAGTAGTAGAACGCTTTTGCGACACCACAGTCGATTTTGAATCAGACATCGACCTGAGCGACATGGATGATGAGTAAGCTTAAAACATTCACACGAAGTCTGGTAAACTTACCGCTAGCACCGGTAAATATGTATCGAAGAAGCCAGGTTCCTCGGAAATTAAAAGAAACTGCATTTGGAACTAATGCTTCAATTAAATACCCAGTTGAACCTAACTACGTAGAGTTGTGGAAATCTCCCAAGTCTTATCAATACGAAGTAGAATCTACAGTAGATCTACGGCCGCCACCACCGGTGCCACCACCACCTCCTCCTCCACCTACGTCTAGATCTGGTGGAAGTTACGCCCTTTCTACTTTCCCTAAAAATTACAAACCCGGAATGAGCAGACGCACAGGCACGGGAATCCATCCTTTACACAGATAGTTATGGACAAAATAACCGCTTATAACTCCGATATGATGGAGAAGGATATGAAAATCCAAGACCTAAAGGTGGTTATCGATACTGCACAGGCTGCGCTAAGGCGCGCCCAAGCCGTAATTAAATCCGAGGAAGATAAAAAACATGTGTTTAACCCAAGCGCCAAGTGGGTACTTAACTATAAACTGTGAAGTCTGTATCCGTAATGGCAACAGGGTCAGCTCTTCGCGAGGTTACCTTTCTCATATACTCGATCAGAATGTTATACAACTGCCCGATTTACGTGGTTTGTGACGACTATGTATACACCAAGCTTAAAAGGATGGGTTTTTTATGGTTAAATCTAAAAGCCAGCGCAAACCCCGATGATTTAAAGAAAGCCGCCCACGAAACCGAATCCGTCAAAAGCCACAACGATTTCCACTCTGCGGGGGCAATTTGGACTAAAATAGGTGCTATGGAGTGGGCATTGGAGGAAGAAGGCGAAACTTTGTTTTTAGACGCGGATATTGTCTTAAACAAACCAATTCACGAAGATATTCTTACTGATGTCGATGGAATGATATCCCCCCATTACCACACGGGGGATACTCTTATTGATAATCAGACATACGGAGCATTTAACGCCGGGTATGTGTTTGCCAGGCATTGTGATTTTGCGAAGGTTTGGAAAGAAATATACCTAACCCGATCAGCATTCTACGAGCAGCAGGGCATGATTTGGTTTTTCGAGCATTTCGACATGGGGGTCTTTAACAAGAACCACAATATTGGATTTTGGAGATTTGCTAAAAAATGGAAGAAGGGAACTCTTAGATTAGACGATTGGGGTATAGATTGGCCTAAAGCCAAATCTTTTCATTTTCACGCCTTTCCCGAAACTTATTCAAAAGCCAACAAAGGCTTAACCAGGGGTTATAATTTGCTCAAAGAAGAAATGGTTGAGCGTCTTAACCCAGAACTAAAAAAGATATATAATGATCTACTCTAAAGAAGGCAACTGGGCATTCGTCCATGTCCCAAAGAACGCTGGTACATCTTTCGTTAAACCTTTACGGAACCCCAAAATAAGAAAGGCGTTGGGCGTCGAGTTTCTAGAAAAAGGTCACTCTCTTCACCACAACAAGTGGAGCTGGTGGTCTCAGTTCGACGAGGTCAAGTCCTTGACCCCCGTGGCTATATGCCGAAACCCTTGGAGTAGGGCGTTGTCCATGTATCTATACAATATCAAGAATGCCGTTGCCAACATAGAGGAAGAGTGGGCAAGGCTCGATCACGCTCGCCTGTCGTTAGATGGCTTCAAAAGGTCATGGATGCCCGGCGGGTTTTTCGTAGACAAGCACGGCATAGACTTTGAGTATGACAAGAACACGGGGAGAGCGTGGGCGCAGTCAGATAATCAATGTTCGTGGCTAGATGGCTCATCAAAGAAAAAATGGTTTCGCCTTGAGGATGGATTAAATGATTTCTGCAAATTCACAAAACTACCCAAACCAGAAGTTTTAAACGCTACTGTAAAAGTTAATTACCGAGACTATTATGATGACGAACTAGTGGAAAGAATAGGTACTCTTTTCGCTAAAGATGCCAAGCTAGGGGGGTACTCATTCTAATGAAAGTGCTAATATATCAAGTTTTCGTAACAGGCAGTCTAAAAGTGAAACACGACGCACTTATCGAAGAGTCAACCAGTAGTTTAAAAACATACTCAGATCATTACGGCATCGACTACACTTTTGAGTCCAAACCCACCTTTACCCCAGAGCAATTACCAAAAGATGCCGATAAGAGAATGCGGTTCTACTGGGCGATGGATTTATGCAAGCCCGAGCTTAGGCATTATGATTACATCGTACACTTTGATGCCGACATCATAATGCAGGAGGGTGCCCCTGATATCCGAAAAGAGTTAAAGGGCGATTTTATGGCAAACCGCGATCCGATTGATTACTTAGGTGAGTGGAACCGTCCTATGGCGTCGTTAAGAAGAGCTTTTGTCTTCCGTAATGTCTCCGATCACTTTGGGTACCCTTGGTATAATCACTTCAATTCAGGCGTTTGGGCTTCTTCTCCAAAAGCAAGAAAATTGATTTGGGAAAATTGGCAAAAGGATGCCTTTAAATCTTACGAGGAAAAAGCCCCAAAGAGCTTTCCTTTTAAATTGGGCAACCCATATGGGGGAGACCAAAACATCCTAAACAACATCGTCCATAATTCCGACTTAGACTTTGTCCCTCTTGATTGGAAATGGAACGCATTAAGTGACACGCTTAAGAATTTAGATAAGGCATACGCCATCCACTACGGCGCAAAAGTTGGTAAGTTTCTTTACAACAACCCCGAATATCGGGACAAGACCCCCCTTAGCAAAGAAGCAATTAAGTTAATGGAGGAACAGATGCAATGACAGACAAAGAACAGCAGTTAGCCAATTTAATCCGAATCGACCCCGAGGTCTGGTTCTCAACATTTGCCGTCATTAAGGATAAGAGGGGCAAAGATATTAAACCTAAAGCGAATACGCTGCAAAAGCGTATGTTCGACCATTATAGAAAATGCCAAGTAGAAAAAAAGCCGTGCAAGATGATCATTCTAAAACCCCGTCAGAAGGGGGCGAGCACATGCGCTCAAGCTCTGACATACCACCACATGAGGAAGCACGAGAATCTGGCGGGCTCTCTGATGGGGGATATTGCGGGGACGAGCGACAAAGTCTTCGAGATCTATCGGAGATACGCCGAGAACGACGCCTTTCCGTGGGACGATACCGGAACAAATCTCGAGGATGGAGGCAATCTGGCAGACTTAATGAAACTAAGGTCCAAAAGTGCGTACGGAAAGGAAACCGCCGGATCGAAAAACGCAGGTCGAAGCGGAACTATCCAGGTCGGTAATATGACTGAGGTCGCTTTCTGGCCTAATACGGGACAAAAAGACCCCGCTCTTGGTTATCTACAGTCGCTGTACGACGGAGACAATGTTTCACTAGTTGTTGCCGACTCTACACCGAATGGCCCAGCCGGTTGGTTTTATAACACATGGGTGCAGGACAATGAATGGGCTAAGATATTTGCCGCTTGGTGGGAGTTCGAAGATTCCGAAATACCTTTCAAATCTGAAGTTGAACTTCAAGATTTCAAAGACACTATGACCGATGACGAGAAGTCAGAAGTCGAGCGTTTCGACGTAAACTGGGAGCAAATGCATTGGAGAAGGAGAACTCTTCAGGACAAATGTAATGGCGATGTTTCTAAGTTCCGCCAGGAGTATCCATCGGATCCCGAAGAATGTTTCTTAATGTCGTCCCGCCCTCGTTTCCAGATTGAAGTACTAAAGGAAATGGCAGATGCGGCTCCTAAACAAGATAAAACCGTAGGTAGTCTAAGCTTACAGCCAAATAAGTCGGTATCTTATAATTTAGACAGGGCAGGGTCTTGGGTTGTTTACGAGCAACCTGAAGAAGATTCGAAGTATGTCATAGGCGTTGACACTTGTACTGGTGAAGATCAGCAAATGCAAGGTTTAGCAGCCGACCCTGACTATCATAGCGTGCAAGTTTGGAAAGCTCCTTACGAAGATTGGCACGGAGACTGGCACGTAGCGAGGTTAGTTGCCCATCACCACTCTCGGGTAGAGATCGGAGTTCTCGCCGAGGAGATTGTCGCGGCAGCAACCTGGTACGGAAAGGCTTTCGTAGTCCCCGAAATCAACAATAGTGGGTTAGCGATAATTAAATATCTACTAGAAGCGGGTTGCCATGTCTATCAACGAAGGAAAGTTAACAATTCAACAGGGATGGTCGAAAAGTTCTTTGGGTGGCAAACAGACAAAATAACAAGAAAAACATTAATCGACCATTTAGCTTCCGAAATCATGGATAGGAACATCGATATACCAGACGAAGGGGTGCTAAAGGAGTTAAAAACATTTATTATAAATGAAAAAGGAAAACCCGAAGCGGCACCAGGGCATCACGACGACCATGTCATGGCAACAGCGCTAGCCGTGTACAATATCGATTCCGCTACTACATTTAGAAAGCACAAGAAAAGAAAAATTACGAACAAGATGCTTAGGAAAAACCCAGGGCTTCTATGCCCAGACGGTTTTATGAGGGTTCCATTATCGGAATACAAGCGGTTGAGGAGGTAAACAACTAAAATTAAGGTAATCAAATGGCAGATAAAGAAGCAAAAGTTGGCGACTGGGCTCTTAAGGTAATTGATGGCAAAGTTTATAAGTATAAAATAACAAGTGGTGGTGGGGGTGGGTTTGTACCGTCGCCAGAAGCTTTAGTAACTTCAAAGTGGTTAAGAGAAAATAGAGATAAAATTGCGTATTATAACCGCGATCTGGCTCAATACCCCGAAATAATGAAGTTGCATGTTGCCAGCGAGGCAAAAGATTCCGGGATGACTGAATCGGTCGACGACGCTATAGAAGAAATTTACGTAGATACCCCTCTCGAAGAGGGTATGAATGAGCCTTTTGACCCGAATAAGGCGACTATAGATAACCCAACCCCCGCACCCGAAAACAAACCCAAACCCGCACCCGCACCCGAAAACAAACCCGGCGTAAAACCCACCGAGGTCAAACCCAAACCCGTCACTATGGACCGACCTTCAAGACCCGGGCCTCAAGATGAAATTGATAAAATATCAAAAGGTGTCGGCAATCTTCCCATTAGTAAACCTCGTCAGGGTAACCCCGGCAGCTCCATACCCGATATGGCTGGAGCTAGAGATCGTGCCGCAATTGAACATTGGCGCGGTAAAAAACTTAAAGAAGCAATCGAAGACGACGAGCAGAGCAGAAGAAAAAATAAGATCATCGGTGCGTGGGCCGACGGAAAAGCTGGCTACGGCTGGTGGGACAACGCAACCGACGCAGAGAGAGCAAAAGCTTCTGCCGCTTTTACAAGAGATTCCCAAGCCGGGAAATACCACCCAAATAATGTCAAAAATGACCCGAACAACCCAACCTACCGGGCTCCCGCAGATATAGTTCAAGAAATTGACAGAGTAAACGGCGGGCCTTCGAAAAGAGCGGATGCCCAAGTTATCCGAGAACTTAAAAAGAATGTAGTCAAGGGTAATGATGTAGTTAAAACTGATGGGTTCGACCCAGTAGCTTTTAAAAATACCGACGAGTATAGAGAAATGCTTAAGCAGTATTCTTTAGAAAACCCAGGAGGCGAAACAGTGGAAGAAGGGACAATGGGCCCTTACGCCGATTTTAACAGACCCGCCGCCGCAAAAATTAGACAAGAGCGATTCGATCCTTCTAAGATGTCGGACGGTTTTGGCGCAGATAGAATAAAAAAAGAAGAAATGAAGCCATGGCTTCAGAATTTAGTAGACCCGCCAGCTCCCGAAACACCAAGCGGTCCTTACATCGGTGCGGAAAATACACCTAAAGGCCAGCCATTAGACAGAGAAACCGATTACGCCGACAGCATAGAGCAGTCACCTCCCCGTATTCAAGAACTCCCTCCCCAGGATCCCTTTGAAGAGCCCCCGCCCGGCAGTGGCTTTAACGGAGAAGGTATTACAGGCAGAACAGGCCCAGCCCGCGGCGGGTTAGTCGATGGCGAAGACACTTCTAACGATAAAGGCATGTACATCGACGGCGAAGACACTGCTAATGATGAGGGTTTTTACTACGACAAAGGCAGAACAGGCCCACCTGAGCAACCCGCTCCTTCAATGGAAGAGCCCGCTCCAGCTCCCGTAGATGAGGTTACCGAAAGGTATAAAACTAATGACCCCAATGCTTTTTCAGTAGAAGAAAGCCGCGGACCAGGTTCGGTGGCACCAACACCCGCTCCCGCACCCGCTCCCGCAGATGAGGTTACCGAAAGGTATGAAACTAACGACCCCAATGCTTTTTCAGTAGAAGAAAGCCGCGGACCGGGTTCAGTATCGCCAACACCAGAACCAAAACCCGAGCCTCAATCAGGCTCAGGTCAAAGTGGTAATTTCTCACTGGACACAATCGACCAACTCCCAGTGCCACCGCCCGTATCTCCCACCGATCGCAAATACCCTGATGGTTTAGAGAACTCTCCCGTATTTAACCCCCCTAGTCCTCCAACTCGTCAGCAAGATTTAGAAACGGTTCAAAATATTACACACAGGGAGACTCCAAAAGAGCCCGCTCCAGCTCCGGCTCCGGCTCCGGCTCCAGCCCCAGCCCCGGCCCCGGCCCCGGCCCCGGCCCCTGCCTCTATGGAAGAGCCCGCTCCAGCTAGAGTTCCTTTTCAACCCGCACCGGTAGAGAGGTCTAGTAGTTCTGCTGCCAGCAACGCTAGGCCTATGACTCAGGCCGAAATGTACTTTAATGCTATTAAAGAGAACGCGTTAGCAGCGGGAAGAACTATAGAAGACGCCCGCAGAGATTTTCAATTAAAGTGGCAGCAAGCTTCCAAAATGCATCCCGCGGAAAGAGATAATCACGTTAATCAATATGTGTTATCTACATCCAAAAGGGCGACTCAACCTAACCCTCTTAGTGGTAATAGAGCCGAAATAGACGCATATAACGAACAAGAAAGACTTTCGGGTATGGGTTGGAAGGATAGAATGCAAGCCCAAGGTTTAGGTGAAGAGGATATGATAAGAAACCGTGTTAACGACGACATACTAGAATCAACCAAGGGTGCTGGCCCTCGCTTTTTCAGTAACCCTCGGTACGGCAATGCGCTTAATGCTCAACACGCTTATCAAGATTGGCGTAAAGGTTTAAACCCAGGCCAAACCCAAACGCATGAAAAGTTTCTGTACCCCGAAGGAGTCCCATCTGTAGGCGATATAATGGGTGCCAAAAAACAAGAAATATTAAACAACGACATGCGCAACCCGGCCCCTCAATTCCCCGCCCCTCAAATGGGCCCCGGAGGTTCTCACACTGATGTAGCCATGTCTCAACTAGATAAACTACCAAAAAGAGAGCAGGCCAGAAGATTAGGGCTCAACCACCTTACCAACTCATTCTAAATTAATATGGGTCTTCTCGATGATTTAGATCTTGGAAGAGAGGCGTATTCAAAAAAACGTCCTCTCAAACTAGAGGGGTTCGAAAGGCCAGTACCAAAACCGGAACCAACCCAACGACCCGCCAATTGGACCCCCGAGTTGGCTATGGAAGAAGTAAGATCAAAAAGATCAACTTCAGGCCAAACTCCCGCGTGGGACCCACCCGCGGAAGAGCCTTCTTTACAGGAAACCGACCCTAACCTTGCTCAGGCTTATAAGGATATTAATACTTTTAAAAAAGATATATCCGCGTTATCAAGCGACGTAAGTAATTATAAAGAAATAGCGGGCACTAAGACAAACGCTCTTAATGATTTTTATGAAAACACCGTCGCTCCTTTTTGGCAGGAACAGTTTAGCGAAGGATTCCTAGAAACTCCCGAACTAGACCTAAAGAAACCCGAATCTATTGACGGGTTTTTTAAAGACATAGACTCCCGGTATGACGGTTTTCAAAAAAGAGTAGACGAAGGGGATACTTCTTGGTTTGGAGAAGACGAGCAATTAGGTCGCGCTTCTCGTATGCTGAAAGGTAAAAGAAAATACGACCTTATTAAGCAAAAGCACGCAAGAATGCTTAAGGACTACCATCAGTCCCAAAATGCTTTTAATAGTGCGGAAGCCCGTAAAAAAGCAATGAAGGAAGCTCTTATGAGTCTCCCCGAAAATGCAAGAAGGGCGGCAGGTACTTGGAAAGAAGAAAACCCGGATAAAACTCTTACCCCGTCCCAGATAAACTCTTTGCTTGATAAACAGAAATTTGAAAAGCCTCAGTACAGTCTTACCGGCGATTTAATAAACCCCGACAAAGTTGACCCCAGGTTAAATCTTGATGAAGGCGATTACTACTCCAAAAAAGATCAGGATAGGCAGGGCAAAAGATTAGGTGCGGTAGAAAAGTACGGACTAAGTGGGCTTCAAAAAGATCTAAAAGAATTAGATACCGCCACTAAGCTTAAAAAACACGGAATGATGTATTCCGTTTTAGGTGAGATTGCTAATCGTTCTATTTACATAAGTGCTGCTGAAAAGGAAGCAATTAACTTAGACCGAATTAAAAAAGCCGGGTTTGGTTCTTATAAAGGAACCGATATTAACGAAGCTATTGAAAATCTCGGCGGAGAAGATCGTATAATTGCGGCTTCTTTAGTCGAAAATGTTGGAAAGGCTCATGTCGCTTTAGAAAGGGCAAAAGTATTTCACGCCGCAAATGTAAAACAAAAAGGAGCAGAAGAAGCAAAACGAGAAATAGAGCTAGCCGAAAAGAACTTTAGTGCCGCTTTTAACGCAGCAATACAGGGTGGATTTGGGGAGGAAATAGAAAAAAGAGGGAGGTCAAATAGTTGGTACGGCAATTTGTATAACGCCTACCGAGCTGGTGATTTACTCGAAGACGCAAGTGATTTTACTTTAAAACTTGCCGGGTATAGTGAGTTTACTCAAACCGACGCCAAAAAATTAATAGACATCATGACCGAGATGCAGAATCTCGAGACATCTGAAACCTATAAATCGTATAAGCAATCTTCTTCCGATAATTTACTAGACGCGTTTGGTAATATATTTAAGCACGGTCTTGCAATACCCGAAATGGTTACTGAAACTTTGACCGGTTTCTTTAACACATATTTTACAGAAGCTCCACGAACTCTAGCGATTACAACGGGAACGGGGGCTTTGGCAGGTACCGTAATAACCCCGGGAGCTGGTACTTTAGCAGGAGCTGGAACGGGGGCCGCTTGGGGTTTAAGACTAAATGCCGGTGTTTCTTCATTTGTAATGGAGTATGTCGGGGAGTTTCTTTCCGAAATGGAAAAAGCTGGCGTCGATTGGCACAACCCTAACGTGTTTATGGCGGCTTTCAACAACCCCACATTAATGGCGGAAGTTAGAGAGAAGGCTACTAAAAAAGCGGGAGGTGTTGCTTTTTTTGATATTATTGCCGCCGGTATAGCGGGTAAAACGATGAGGTTAGTAAAAAACCCATCGTCGTTGAAAAAACTACCAAATGGAGTAAAAGCATTTAGGCAAGAGTTAGACGCCGGAATCCAAGTCAGCTCAGCACGCCAATCACTCGCCATGGGTGCAGAGCTCGCCGTACAAGGTGGCTTAGGTGGTACAGGTGAAGCGGTTGGTCAACTTCTTACTTTAGACCCAGGCGAAGAAATAGACTGGGATGCAATTGCGGCCGAAATGGGTATCGAAGCTCTCGGGCCGGGAGGTTGGGGTTTTGCAACAAACTATGCCCTTTCTAAATTCAGAGGGGGTTACGCACTCGAAGATCTCACGGGTACAGAAGCTAATATTTTAAACAAAGAACAAACCGCCGACGGGTATGTAGAGCAAGTAGACCAGGCGGGTTTTCGTTACGAAAGGAGGAGGTTTAATACAGCTCAAGATTATCTTAATTATGTAGTCGAACAGACTGGTATGGATCTTAATTCTCCTACCGGTTTCCTCGTAAGCAAACTTGTAGGGTTTGCCCAGGCTTCAGGTAAAATTGGAAACCTCGGAGTTGTGGTTGCAGATAGGACTCCTTTCTCCGGTTCAACTACCCGTGGTGCTTATAACAACGGTACAATATTTCTTAACAAAAAAGCCTTAGCCGGCAGGGAAGATAGTACTCCTTTCGTACTTCTTCACGAAGGTGGTCACTATATCCAAGATATGTTCTTCACACCCGAAATGGTGTCGGACATGTACGGCAAGTATCACGGAGACGACGACGCAAAGAAACTATCATGGGCTCAGTACAAGCTAGGTAGGCAAGTACTTAGCCTCGAAGATCTTTCAACTAGTGAGCTTAATACCGTAAACAGTACCTTTGACACTACTTCAGATTTAGTTAAGCACGCCGAGTGGTTCACCTCCCAAGTAGGAGCAGCTCTTGCAATTGAGAGTGGTTTAGCCGGAGGTACAAAGGTAGACTCAAATGTCAAAAAAGCCGTTAGGGCTATGATGAAGTACATCACTGGTGACGAAAGCGTTGAGCAGTTTTTCCCACCCTCACCCGAGTCTGATGCTGACGGAGCCGTTAGATTAGCGCTACTTGCGCAACTCGGTTTTGATCCAAATACTTTACAAAATAACAGAGCCGCATTTGTCGCTGAAGATGGGTCACAGGCCGCTGGTACGACGGTGAATCCGTTTGAAGTGAACTTAGCTAATATGGCTAATTGGGATCAGAATACTAGAGATGTGTGGGCTAGGATTTTGGGTTACAAAAACTGGAAGAGTTTACCTAATAAATTTAAAAGAGGTGGGGCGGTTAGGAGAGATAAAACTCTTGCCGGTGGTGGTGACCCTACAGCAACCGTCGACCTTTCTGATCCCGAAGTTCAACAAAAACTTTATAAAGGATCTAACATCTCTAAACCCGTAGCTACCGAGACTCAAGAAGGCGGAGGCAACCTAAAGAAAGTAACAACGCTATCTCCCGAGAAAAGTAAGACCGGAGGTAAAGTTGGAGCGGCGGCAAGAACCGCGTTGTCCAAAGGAGCGGCGGAAACTGATGTCGAAGAACTGGGCAGTAAAACTATAAAAACTAGCGCCGGTGAGCCGCTCAACATAATTAAAAAAGCCGGAGATGGCGGTCCAATTGATTTAAAAGGAGTACCTAAAGAAAGAAGCCGAGTAGAGAGCAGAATAAAAGAGATCAAAGACACCATTGCGGAACTCAAAACTCCTAATAAGGTTTGGGATTCTAGTGAAAAAACCGGTCCTAGATGGGTAGAACAGCCCCGTTTTGAAACCGCCGAAGACCAGAAAAAGGCAATAGCTCCTCTTGAAAACGAGCTAAAAGGATTAGAAGCTAGATCTAAAAATATCAAAGAAGTACCCGTTTCAAAAGGAGGTAAGCCAATCCCCGAAGGACTTGGAACTGGGCCTAAGGACGAGTTCTCAATAGCAAAGCAAAAGGTAGATAACATAATCGAAAAAGCCGGCGAAGCCACTAAGCCTAAGCCTGCTAAAGTAGAAGTCGTTAAACCTAAACCCGTTCCTACTAAGAACAAGTCGGGTAAGCCTAACATCGCGAGAGACCCCATCGCTAAAAAGGATAATCTCGATGAAGTTAAACCTACCGTAAGTAAGCAAGAAAAAGAAGCGGACAAACCTAAGGAAGTAGCTAAATCAAAAGTTACTCCTAAAAAACTTTTTGAAGACCCTAAGCCGATAAAGGAGTCTACTTTAAAAAAGCTAGAAGCAAAAAGTGAGAAAAGAAAAGAACAGGCTGTCGAAAGTAAAAAAGACAGAGATGCACCTGATTCAGTAAAAGATGTTCAAGATAGCATTTCCGAACTTTCTAGGCTTAATAATAAGGAGATGGCGGGCAGGATTTCCAAAGCGAAAAAAAGTATAATAAAAAGAAAAACGGAGCAAATCCAGTCTCTTACAAAAGATGATCTCATGAATATGAAGATCAATGGGAAGAGCCGTAAACTTTCCGAAGTTAAACGAAGTTTGTTAAAAAAAGTATCAGTAGACCCATTAGACATACTAAGGGAGCTGTTGTTTCCAGGACTAGACCCGGATTCTAATATATTCGAAGCTTTAGGTTTCTCCGAATTTGAAGATATTTTCGATGGTCTGGAAGCGAAAACATTGACCCCCGATCAAATAAAGAAATTAAATTCTAAAATAGAAAATTATTTCGATAACAATTTACCCGAGCTATCTGAACAAGCACCAGTTGTAGAAGGAGTTTTAGTCCCTTACGGAGTTCACGATGTTAGTATACCTGGTGCTGCCGCATTAAATGGAAAGACTGAGAAGAGTGTTCAAATTTCATTTACGAATAACTTAGGTGAAGAAGGCGACATTATTAATGTAAAAGGTAAGCGTCAAAAAGAAGGAGGTATTTGGTATGGCGATAAAGAATTTACCCCCGTTAAAGGAAGATATGGATGGGAGATCTTAGGAAAGAAAGAGCTTCTTAAAGACGGGAAAGTATACGCTTATAAATATTCTTTAAAGGCAGTCACCGAAGACCAAGCTCGTCGCGATTTACCCTGGCACGAAGTACCAGCGTCAGCTATCCCAGGGAGACTTAACGATTTTAGTGTAGCGGACAATAGGGGAGGTAAGGTTTCCCGAGAAAATTTCAGAGACCCATTGTCTCCAATTACCCGTCAATATTTATCAATAGGTCAAGCTCTTCGCGGGAAATCAAAGACAGCTTTAACCGCAATGTCCGGCGACTGGAACAACAAAGCCAAAGAAGGTATACCCGCTAGGAATGCTTATCGTTTATTCCGAGCTATGTCTAAGGGTGATGTTGATTACGGCCTACTTGAGACATTGTACGGAAAGGACACTGATACTTCTAAAGTTAGCTACGATGATGCAAGAATGATTGGTACGATGGTGCTTGGGGCGTTGGCTCCGGCAAGGACTACTTCCAAGAGAAGAGTCGCATCGATGCAGAAGAATTTAAAATCAAACTTCGACCCAGTTGAAGAAAAATTAGAAAAAGAAAACAAAGCGAGCGGGGGTAGGGCGGAGTCGTACGAGCAAACAACTTTTAAGATAGATGAAGAAGGTAATACTATTAACTTTCTTCGCGGACTTTACAGCAGAATACGAGCTGATGAAAAAAGTAGGCAAAAATCAAAAGACGATTTAAGAGCGGCGGACCTTGTCTTGATCGACCTTATGAATGCAGAAGATCAGTTCGGCATGACTAAAGATCAAATCAGGACGGAGCTTACTACCTTGTTCACCGATCCGAACAATGAATTCTTCGGCTTGGTCGATGTTTTCCGTGCTGGCATCGATGTTCAATCCGGAGACGCAACTAAAGTAGCAAAACGCTTTGAAGATGGCCGGCCGGTTATTACACCAACCGAAGACCAAGCAAAAGCTCTTGATAAAGATTTTGCGGAAATAGAAGGCCTCGGTAAGTCTATGTCCCCCGATGTAGTAGGGACTGAAAACGAAGGCGGAAGTGGTAAATCTACAATTTCATCTAAATCCGTCCGTAAAGAAAAATTCACACCGGATGAGTTTACCGTGGAAGATTCAGACTTGGCCACCCCCAAACCCGAAGAAGGGACTTGGCAGGATTTATTCATTAATGGGATTGGCATGGAGGCTAGTTATGATTGGGTTAAACTAATAGCGGAAAAACTTAAAGAGCGCGGTTTAATTCCGAAAGATACCGTTATAGTAAGCCACCCCGAAATCCGTGAACTTGACGCCTCTCTGTCCAGAGTCGAAGCAGACCAACGCCATGCAAACAGGACTATTCTTACTCCAAGAGTCCTCGCTAATATTATAGAAAAAAACGGTATTGATAATTTAATATCTTTACCTGATACCAATAAACAGGGCAGGGTAACCGAAGGCGGCCCGGGTTCTGGGATGTTATTTTATTCCTCGATACTATCAAAAATGGTTAGCGAGTACGGGAAGATTACTAAGGGTAAAAAAGGTGTTGTTGACGCGGGTATAACCCCAGCCGAGCTTTATAAAAGAGCCATTGAACTATTCGGAGAGTATAGAGATGGCGGCGCAAGATGGGCCAAGAAACATGACAATGGTTTTGAAGTTTCCTCTAAAGCACCGACTAAGTTAGGTAAGTCTTTTAGTGCTTTTAACGCAAAGCTTTCAGACGGAAAGTCTATTGAGCACCATTACCAAGTAAATGTAAAAGGCCACGCGAGTATTAAAGAAGGCAAGGGTAAGCCACCAAAAGACACTAGTATAGACAGTTTTGCCGAGTACAAAAAACTTTGGGAGCAATACGCCGAAGAAAACCCGAAGAAAATAGAAGCGTTAAGAAAAGCCGCCGAAGGTAAGGTTTTGACGGACATGTTTGCTACAACTGATGTTAATCAAGCAAGAGCGTTGGTCGATATCATAAAACCATCAAGAGAGCTTACAGATAAAGAGTGGTTTAAATTTGTAGAGCTGTTTGGCGGTCCCGAAGATACGACGATTGATAAAGATTCGAGATATACACAACAAAAAAGAAACGCCGAAAAACAATTCGCCTTTGCTTATTTTGCTCAGTTTATAAGAAAACGCGTTGCCGAAATGGGGGGTATGGAAGAGAAATTCGGCGATAAGATTGCAACCGAAGGGGCTAGTGAAAATGTTGTTGAGAGTAAGCCCGGTGTAGAAGATCTAGACAGCCCCGAATCAAGAAGTGTAGAAGACTTAGGCCCCGCTGCCGAAGTTGAAAATGTGTCAACCGAAGAAGCGGATGGGGAGTTCATGAGTCAAATTGAGTCTAATGAATTAGCCGATGCAATGATGGATCCTCTCACTAAAGGGAGCACAAAAAAGAATTGGAAAAAAGCCGGAGTAATTTCAAACTTAGGGCCTCTCTATAAAAATATTCGGAAGTATTTAGATATGTCCGATGCTGACATGGCTAAAGATAAGAATTTAGCCAGCTTGCTCAAAAAAGATAAATTCCAATCGGGCTTGCTTAAAAACAAATTTCACAAAGGCACCTTTACCCCTAAACAGGTGAGGGACATGGCAAAATCAATACTTAGCCCAGACCAAGTTAATAACGCGGAGTCTGACGGCGAGGCGGCTGCAAAGCTCCAAGCTTTAATTGATAGTCGAAAAGAGGGAGTCGAAGACAAGGCCAAGAGTGCAAAGGAAAATAAAGCAAAGCGTGAAAAAGCTAAGGCTCAAGAAAAGAATGAAGCCCTCGACCCTAAGTACGGCGACGACAGATCAATAACCCTCGGATCCGAGATCACACTCGTTTCAGAAATGCCCGCTTTACTTTCCGAAAGGATGGCAGCTTCTTTCTTAGCATCCGCAAAAGGTGGGTTTAATTTACTACCTGAGGAGATGCGTTATAAGATTCGCGTTACTATATTTAACCAACACGCTACTCTAGAAGATATAGCGGTTAAATTACAAAAAGATTTAAACCTTAAGTACGGGACTGAAGCGAGAGACTTCTTCGATATGATGGGGGTCGTCCTACCCACCTACGCAAAGGTAAAGATTGCATCAAGAGAATTTAATTCAAGATTCCGTGAGCCAATAGTAGAAGCACTTAAAAAGTACGGCGTTACTGACAGAGTATTCGGTAAGTACGTGCAAGCATTAGCAGCCGGTACTTTTAATAGGCACGTAAGAGGACTTCTTATGGAAGCCCAGAGTGATGTGATGTCGAGTATAGCCGATAGGCAGAAGAAAATAAACGATCACGAAAGTTCTTTAGGCGCTGAATCGATTACCGATACTACAAAAAAAGAGCTTAAGGAAAGTATTAGTAAATATAAATCCGAAATTAAGCAGCTTGAAAAAGATTTCGAATCATACAGCTTCACAAACTATCATAATAAAGATGGGGAATTTGCACCTTCTGGTTTCTCAGACAGAGAAGCAGCTTTATTAGTTGAGAGTTCCAAAAAAGACCCTCAAATGATGAAGCTTCTTAAAGACAAAAATGACATCATGGGTCTGTGGGCTAAGATGAATGCTACAACTATAAAGGTAGCTCTCGAAACCGGTCAGATAAAACAAGACGAAGCGTTTAAACTAATTACCGCAAAGAGCCGAGCTAACTCAGCCGAAGGTTTGGTTGATGTCGTTTTCAACGCTCTTGGGTTAGATAAGAAGGACGATCAGTACAAAGAAAACGCTAAAATAATAAGAAAGACTTTTAACTCAGAAAGTTTTAAATATCAGCGAAACGAGGAAAAGGGGAGCATGCCCGAAGGCTACCATTACTCACCTATGCAAGGGTTTGAGGACAATGAATTCCATTACGAAGAACAGGAATCATTGGAACAACTGGTAACCGGTAAAAGTGGCGGTAGCTCTGGTTGGCAGTCTAAAAGAAACAACGATGTTGGTAAAAGGGTCATGGGTCGCCGGACGGGGGTAGATAAACCTAATCCCGAATCCGCACTAGCCCACGCTTTTCTTGCTCACGATGCAATGGTTATGAGAGGAGCTAAGATTGCACCCGGTCAAAGAATCCGCGAGTGGTATGAGCTTTTCCTCGAGATGCATAAAAACAAAGACAACCTCGGAGAGAAAATCGAGTGGTCTGAGCGTTTTAGCGAGGTTGCTAAAAACAACGGCATTGAAGGTTTAATGAACGATAAAAGAAAAAGACAGATTGTCTTTAACGAGTTCAATGAATTTTTCGATGTATTAGAGGAACACGAAGACGGTAAGATGCCGACTCAGACCGGCTTAAAACTAAAGACAAAAGTAGTTAACGGCAAAGAGCGTATCGTTATAAGGAAAGGCGAAATACCTATTAACATAGCAAATGACCCATCCTTGTTCTTGGTTAAAAACGGAGGTGAACTTCAGTTCGTTAAATTTAAACTAAAAGATGGTAAAAAAGGAGACGGTAAGACTCTTACATCAAGAGGAGCCCGCCTCACCTCTGAGTTAAGTAATTTAAATTACCAGCCCAGCAATCCTTTGTTCAGAGCCATTCAGATACCTACCAGGTTCTTGGCACAGATGTATACTTCGTTTAACCCGGATTTCCTTTTATCAAATGCCGTTAAGGATGCGATAACCGGTATGATAAATGTTACCGAGGATGAAAAGAAAACAATATTTAAAGATTTAATAAATCCCAAAAACTACGGAAGAGCGGTAAAAGCTATTTACAAAGTAGAGCGGGAAATGGAGCAAGGACCAAGGTCAGCGAAGTATAAAAACATGCCCTTAGAGGAGGCTCTTAAAATTGGAGATAATGACTGGGAGGGTTGGTTCAGGTTCTTCGAAGCTAATGGTATGCGTACCGCGTTTACTAGCCAAGATGAAGTTACGCAGTACATGGAAGCCGTAAAAGAAGACATAGGAATACTTTCCAAAAGAGGTAAGTTCTCTAAGGCCAAAATGAAGCTTCTCGAAAGCAATATAGTAAAAACTGTTGAGGCGATGAATGCGGGTGTTGAAAATGCCATGCGTTTACTAGTTGCAAAACATTTACTTAAAAAAGGTTTTACCGTTCAGCAAGCGGTCATGGCGGGTAGAAATATATCTGTGGACTTTAACAGAAAAGGAACTCTCAGTTCCGGAATCGGTTCGTTATTCCTATTCTTCAACGCAGGCGTTCAGGGTAATCTCCGAATGATTAAATCAATGGTGGGCCGGGATAGGGTGGCGGCCGCTAAGTTAATTACCGGGATAATGGCTTTCTCTTTTACTTGGGGCTTGCTTCAAAGAATGTTGACCCAACACGATGAAGATGAAGACGGGGAGAACGAAGGCAACCACTACGACAGATTAGGCGACTTCGAAAGAGATACTAATTTAACAATGTTCTTCCCCGGTACTGATTACAATGTCCGCATCCCTCTTCCTTGGGGTTATAATTTATTTTGGATGATGGGCCAAAAAGCGGCTAATGTAGCGGCTCAAAGCATGGGCTCTTCTATGGGTGGGTCGGGTATTATTTCGAACGGCACAAACGCCATGTCAAATATCTACTCCACATTTAACCCACTTGGTGGAACTTTAATGCCCGGGTTTATTGCTCCTCTTTATCAAGTCGCTCAAAATGAAACTTTTTACGGAGCCCCGATTACGAAACCCAATCGTCAATTTGAAGAAACCCCAGCCGCTTTTAGAAGTAGTAAAAATACAAAAGAATTTTTTGTAGATTTTTCTAAGAAAATGAATGGGTGGCTCGGTGGAGATGAAATTACTCCGGGGTCTATGAAAAGGATGTTCGGGTCTGACGAGGTTGTAAACCCAATGGAAGATTGGAGCTGGGCGTTGTCAGGTAGTGATCTTGAACATATATTTGAAGGGTACACGGGTGGGCCAGGTGCAACTTTTTCAAGATTAGTATCAGGAGCGTACAGCGGTATTAACGGGAACCTAGACATGAATTGGGCAGAAGTACCCGTTTCCCGAAGGTTTTTTAGAGAAGGTTACTCGTCATACATGACTTCTAAAAGGTTTTACAATTTAAAGAAAAGAACCGACAACGCTAACGAGTATGTTAAAAATCTTAAATCCGGTAAAAACATCAAAGAATCAAAAGAAGCTATATCTGGTAATAGGGATTTATTACAAATAAAACCTATGGTAGACGCCGCCGATACAAAAAGAAAAGCAATTCAGAGACTTGTAGATAAAGTTAATGCATCTCAGTTGTCAGAATCGCAAAAGCTTGATAAGGTAGAGAAATTAGAAAAGCAACGGGTGGCTGCTTGGCTTAAAGTATTGTACAAAGCAAGGAAGATGGGAATTGACGTATAACAAATGATATCGTGAAGAATACAAATTTAGTACTAAGTCGTGAACAGGAAGAAAAACTCGTGGAGTACGCACTTGAGCGAGTTGAAAGCTTAAAAGAAGACAACTCCGCGCGTATAAGTAGTGACTTACACTCTTGGTCTGTTTATCAAAATGACCGCAAGGATAGGGACGCTATTGACAGTATCTTCGCTCAATCAAATGTCTCCGTTCCTTTAACTAGTTTAGTCGTAGACCATTTTTTAGCTAGAGCTGAAGATGAGATAACAGGGACAAGTCCTTATTTCGAATTTAAACCACAAGGTGTTTCCGATACGGTTTCCGCCGAATCTTTTAATAGGTACTTCCATTGGAAATTGGAAGACAAAGGTAGGATCCGAGAAAGATTAGAAGAAAGTTTTCTTCATATATTCTTACAAAGAGCAGCTATTTTTAAGTCCGTTTACGAAGAGCGTAAATCTGTATGGTACGATTTAGAAAGAAGCGCTCTGTTTGATAATGAGACTCAAGAGTTTGTAGAACTTCTTGAGCAAGGGCCTGTTATAGAAGGAGACGCACCAATGTTTCCCGAGGTTAACCCAGAAACCGGCGAAACCGAGACACGACTCGAAGCAGACCCTTCGTTCACCGTAACTCCTGGAAAGCACGAATTTAAACCATACCCCGAAGGTGTGCCGACCGAGCAAATTAAGTACAAAGGTCCTAGGTCGGTGGTCGTTGATTCGGACAGGTTCTTGGCCCCAAGTTCAGTAGAGCACCTAGAGTATGCCGACTTCATTGGCGAGCTTTACGATAAAGATTTAAATTGGTGCCGCGATATATTTTTTGAGCGTGAGTGGTTTTCTTTTTCCGACTACGAAGAGGCTGTAAAGAAGGACTCTAACCCTAGAACAAAAAGTAAAAAGAACGAAGATTCTAAGGACAGTAAAACTTGGGAAAAAGAAAAGATTCCTATGGTTCCCGTAGTTGAATGTTGGATTTCAAAAGATATACTAGGAACGGGGCAGCCTCAAGATTTCTGCGTATTTATAGATACTGAAATTAAAAAAGCTATTTTTTACGAGTACACAGCTAAGCTCACCCCCGACAATAAACCACCTTATGTAACCGTAGCGATCGGTAAGATGAATAATAAATGGTGGGGTCCGAGTCTTCCTGAAAAAATAAGAACATACCAAGAGTACATCGATAAACAGTTTAATAGCGAAAGCTATCGTAACGAGTTGTCCGCTAATCCTATTATAGGTGTAAACCCTCAGGCAGTAGAAGACGAACCCGAAGATGTCGAGCTCCACGCGGGTAAGTTATTTCAACTTAAAGACCAATACAGCATGGACGATTTTCTTTCGTTCTCGGCTTTACCTAATTTAGATAACAAGACCCAGGAGTTAATCGATTTTGTATTCGGCATGGTTCAACTTTGGCTTGGGGTTAGTAATATGGCACAAGGAGATTACCAAGCTTTATCGCCCGCTAATACTGCAACGGGAGTTGAGGCAACTTTAAACGAAGCTTCTAAAATAGGGCGAAGGTGGATGCGTAGAATCGTAAGAGGGTTTGAAGAGCACCTTGCAAAATTAATAAAAGTTGCAATGGCAACTATGGACGAAGCTGAGGTCTACGAATACATGGAAGGGGATGTGGCCGCTTTTGCGGAGATGACTCCCGAGATGATTTCGGATCTTGAGATGAATTGTAAGGTCATCCTTTCACAGGACCAAGGACAGCGGGCTATCGAAAAAGCCAACCTTGCTCTTCAGGTTCAGGAAAGATTTTTACAGCATCCACCCGAAATTCGACCATTCAGCCGCCCAATGTTTAAGCGCATTTTAGACGCCCTTGGTTACGAAAATACCGAAGAACTTTTACCAGAAGCCGCACCACCTGACCCTAAAAGCGAAGCTGAGATTATGAAACTCATGGCGGATGCACAGGGCACAGGAGGAGGAGCTGGGCAAGCCCCAGAAGCGGGTGATCAAATCAACGCACAAGTCCAGGGGATGGGTAACAGCAACCCTCAAGGCGAAAATCAATATCAACAACAGACAGGATAACTATCATGGCAAATAAATACAATCACTCAAAAGTACCAAATGCTTTTAAACAAAAACGCACCAATGCTAGATACAAGATAGCAAATATAAAAGTTGGTGGTAAACGCCAATTAGGTAATAACTTCGGACTGTACGCACACCCACTCGGGAAGACTTACGCTAAAGCAACCGGCGTTATCGGTAAAACTAACAGAGCCGCTTCGGTAGCTTAATGAGCGATATTGTTCTATTCGACAAGCTTTCCGATGTCAAAAGGCTCACTGTTGACGAGGCTTTTACGCATTTGGAGAAAAGGTTTCAAACAGAAAGAGGCCGTTATCTCTCCAGAATGCTTGACCGCGAAACAAGTCCCGAGGAGACAATTGCTCTCAAGGCCGTCGTTAACGCGTTGGAGACTTTATCGCCGATGGCTCTCGCGGAAGCAGTCATCAAAATAGAATCGAAGAATCTTAAGAAGCATAGTCCCGAAATGTTTAAGGTTAAAAAGGCATGAGCGCTTATTACAGTAAAAATATAGTGAGTAAGGTTGCCGGAAGACCTGCCCCACTTAAATTTAGCGGCGTACCTCGCGGTTATAAATTGCCCGGAACCCCAGATCCCGTAGATAAGGCGGGCACTGTTGTAAGTAATGTTGCGCCAACTGTACCACCATGGACGCCGGCCAATATAGCGAAAATATTTTGGTTTGATTCTAGTGATTTAAGCACAATCACAAAAGACGCATCCAATTTTGTAAGCCAATGGGCTGACAAGAGTGGAAATGGCAATCATGCCACACAAGCAACATCATCAAGCAAGCCGACTTACACAGTATCAGATTCATTATTAAATAATAAATCCTCAATTTCGAGTGCTTCCCAGAATGGTCAGATCGGGCTGGACCTGCCGAGCACTTCTCTTCAGGAGATCTTTGTGGTTGCTTATTACAAAGATGGCTTAGACACAACATTTGACAATTATAACGCCCTGATCTCTGGTCCGGGAAATGTCGGTCAATACCGAATAATGGGTGATAAGGGAAAAAGTAACTGGTGGTCAACGACTAATATATTTAACGACGGTGGAACTTTCAAAAATGGGGCAACCACTTCAAACTTCGCTGTATTACCCATGCCGGCAACCTTACTCCGCTTTACCAGTTCTGCTGCCAGAAACGAGACAAGAGGAATTCTTTATAATACAAAAAGTTCAGATCGTGGCTGGGTTGGAGGAGTCGGTGAAATTATTGGTCTTTCTGCAATTTCTTTGACAAGCGACCGTCAAAAAATCGAAGGTTATCTTGCTCATAAGTGGGGACTCGCAGCAAACTTGCCAAGCGGTCACGCTTATAAAACTAAAGCACCTTAAAATGAGCGATCGGGGTTATATAGTCTTAGTTTTAGATATATTACTAATAGCGGCAATGCTGCTTTTGGTTATGGGGTGTAAAGCTTCATCCTGGTACCCAGTCATGGGCTCAGTAGCCGGAGGGGCTAGTGGTGCGGTTCTTGGGCCAGCGGGTGGTGCTGTTGGCGCCGGTGTAGGTTATGCTGGTGGTAAGACCGCTCAGATGATGACCGAGAATGAGGATCTTAAAGAAACCGTAGATGCTTTGACCCACGGAGATGTCAATAAATTGGTTCAAAAGGGCTTAGAATCTCAAGCTAGTGGTTATGAAGAGTTTACAGATTCTGTAAAAAAAATACTAACGGTGGCGGGCTCCGTTTTACTAGCTTATCTTTGTATTCCAATCCTCTTAGCAAGAAAAACCGCGACACAATGTGCGAGAAAAGAAGCGGAGAAACATTTAACCAGAATACCGTTTCCTCCCAAAAATCCATGAAAAACCTAAAATTAGTAAAAGATTATTTTAATACACTGACCAGTAAAGGTAAGGCTTTTTTTGTACTCGCGGTAATCGTCGCGGCTTACTTAATTTTAGATCAATTAGGATGAGCGACAGTACTCCAATAATAGGTATGATCGGTACCGGGCTCTCTTTTACGCTCGGGCAGTGGAATGATTTAGTAGGGCTGTGTGCCGGTATACTAACATGCTGTTATATGATTTGGAAACTTGTTAAATTTTATAAAGATGGCAAAAGATAAAAAACAATTCACACCTTGCGAAAAATGTAAAAACCAGCCCGAATGCATAAAGGCTGGTAAATGCGCATTAAGTAAACCTAAAAGCAAGCCCTCAAAACCGGGCAAGCTAGGTATTTACAACAGGTAATACAACCGGTTTTCAGCTCCGTATAACAATAGTATTGTACGGGAATGGAAGAACAAGCCGGGGTGGTTGATTCCCCCCAACAAACCGAATTAAATCTTGCGGATGTGTCTACAGACGACCTTCGCCAGGCAATGTTAACGCAACCCGAAGCGGTAGAAGAAGCACCAGCTCAGCCTGAGGAGGAATCCCAGACAGAACCGGAGCCCGAAGCTACTACTACGGAGGAGGTTTCTTCAGATGAACCGGTAGAAGAAGTTTTTGGTGAAACTGAAGAAGAAAGATTGGCTAAGAGAAGAATCAGGCCGAAGAACGAATTAGACCAACAAGTCATCGATCTATATAGATCAGAAGGATTTAGCGGGACATTCGCAGACGCGGCTTCGGTAATTTACGGTCAAACTTCCCAACCGAATCAACCACAACCGCAACCAGTACAACCTGAGCCTATAGGCCCAGACCCTTTTACAACGGAAGCGGGTAAGCTAAATGGTGAAATTCAGGATCTCGAAATTAAGGTTAAAGAAGCCGCCGAAGATTTGGATACCCTTCAAGCTCTCAATTTACAGAGAGAAATTATGAAAAGGGAACTCCAGCTTCAAAGCCTCAACGACCGAAAAGAGAGGGAATCTGAAAGAATCCAAGAAGCGCAATACAACACCCACCGCAATAAAGCGGTGGAGAGCAGAGAAAGAGCTTATGAAGCTTATCCTGAATTGTCGGATAAATCCACAATTTACAGAAAAGAATTCGACCATTTCATAAACCAAGCTCAAGAACACTCTGATTACGCAGCAATTTTCAACTCTCCTAATTGGCCCGAACTCATGGCAAATGATTTCGCAGCTAGGAAAGGTGTAAATAGACCAGCACCAGCGGCACCTGAGCCGGTTCAACAAAAACAAGTTCAACCACTCGGAAGCCAGGCAAAAGTTTTGACAACAGGTCAAGCTGCACAACCCGTACAACAACCACAAACGGCGGAATCAATCATCAATAACTTAGGGGATATCAGTAACGATCAATTATTTGAAATGCTAGGTACCCCCGATGGAAGATCGTTTCTCCGTTAATTCAATATAACAAATCTAATTATTAAATATCATGGCTAATAAAGCATCAGCACCAGCAGCACAGTCGGCAGCCGGAAGTTTCGGAAATGTTGACTTGCTCAATACAAATACTAACTATAATACCTCCGCTAATAAAGGTACTACTAAAATTTTCGGCGATACCGATTTGCGTACCAGACTATGGTCTGAGCTCGTAACTCGTGACGCTCGGGAAAAGAATGTATTCTCAAAGTTCATCGGTTCGGAAGGCTCAGGCTCGCCGGTCGTAGAAAAACGCGATCTATCCGCAGGCGGATCTGACAAGGTAACTTTTACTACTGTCGCTCCAATTCGTGGACAAGGTGTTCGTGGGGAGCAAATCCTCAAGAATAAAACCGGGAAGCTCAAATTTGGCGCATTCAGCGTTGAAGTGGATCTTATCCGTCACGCTGTTGCTTGGACGCAAGTTGTAAAACTTATGCGCTTCACAGGCAAAACTATCGACCAGCTTTCAGCTGAAGTTATGGCTGAGTGGGCAGGACGCACTGAACAGGATCATATCCAAATGGTTCTTCGCGATACTTGCTTGAATAACTCTACTTCAAACCTTATCTCCGGATATGGCGCAGCGCAAAACCTTGCATATACAGAAGGTCTTAGTACCGACATCATTCAAGAAGCCAAACAAGCATTGATCGCCCAGGGTGGTGAGCCAATGAATGTTGGTGGTGATGACAAAACCGAAATTCCCGGTTATTTGTTCTTCGCACCTGACGCTTGTTTACGCCCTCTTCGTTCAGATCCTGATTACCTCGAAGCTATTCTTCAAGCTGACGAGCGTAGTAGTTCTAACAAGTTGTACAGTGGTAATTATGCAATGTGGGACGGTAATATTATTGCCAACCATAATGTATTAATCGACACAGCTGACGGACGCCAAGGTTCTCCTTTGCTTCCTACCGCTCTTGTTGGCACTGCTCATACTATCGCTACCGCAGCTAAGCTTAACCTTGGTTACGACTGCTTTGCAAACTTCATAGGTTTCGACGCAAAGATCCCAGGCGGAGGCGGAGGTCAGTATGCAACTTCTGCTAATTCAGGAGGCATTGACGGATACATTCTCGCAGTTGCTCCTAGTGGGGACTACGGTTGTGCTTCTTATACGGCAAATACTGGTAACGAACTTACCGGTCTTGCTCGCGTAAGTGGCGGAGGTCAGCTCGCAGCAGCATCAACAGCAGGTACTCCTACAAAGAACTCCATTAACTTGGCAACAACGAGTACAATTCCGGCCGGAACTGTTATCTATCAGTGCAACGCTCTTGGAACTCCAATCGGATATGCGTTAGCAATGGGTAAAACTGCATTATACTACGCAAAAGGTGCAGTATCCAATGAGCAGATATTCCACTATGACGACTTCGCCAACTCCGGCAACGAAGCACACTTGTCAGCTGTAGGTATTCAGTCCGTTTACGGAATGGCCGCTTACCAAGATACAAACGGGAGAATCCCCGGAGTACAGCTCGTAGAGTCGGTTAGGCAGATTCCAGGTTTTAGTTTCTGAGCTATTTAAGCTTGAGAATATTAACCATATTCTAATCAAATCCACCACCCCTCCCTGAGTATTCGGGGAGGGGTTTTTATTACACAATACTATCATGAAAATCATAATCATCGGAAAGAGAGATCAAATGGGAACAATCCCGGTAATGCGAGTAAAAGGCATGAGCCGTTTACAGTACACTTTTGAATGGGATAAGGAAAGTAGGCACTACGCTTACGAACCGAAAACCCAAAGAGAAGCGGACGACATATTTAGAACACAAGGGCGTCTCTATAAGAGGATGTTTTTCTCCGTTCTTATGGATGAAAAAAAAGAGCCGGAAACAGATCACCATTTTGTAAAAGAAAAAACGGCTCCTAAAAAGAAAAAAGCGAAAGCTGAAAAAATAGATCCTACTCCCGAATTACAAGCGGTAGTAGAAAAAGATGTCGCAGTGTAGCATGACTAAATGCCGGCACAATTAACAGGTTTATCCGTTTCCCAAAGCCCAGTTGTACAACTTACTGTACAAGGGGTTCAAACATCCCCCACATCTTCGCTTAGCAATTTAAGCTCAGTAGGTTCTCCGCTAAACAGCTTTTCAATTTTAACATTAAATTCTCCAACGAGTTTTATTGGAGATATTAAAATTAGAAAACTGTGCATGTTTGAGCACATACTAGACCAAGTAGCGAGTATGCTTGGTGCGGATAGGTGGGACGAACTTCCATTAGTAGACCAAGAGCGTATAAAAATCGTAGTTAACCAGGCTTATCGAGAATGTTACGCCCCCGTTGACGGGCACAGGCCTAGGTGGGCTTCTCGTAAAATAAAGCTGTTTTTCCCTCAAGGAGCTCAGTCAGCCGATTTAGAACTAGATGTAATAGATGTAGAAAAAGTTCCCGTTCTCGTAGGGCATGGGCCTCTTTCACCTATGAACTCTCGTAATGATGAAATTACGGCTAGGGCTCATTATTCAGGAGATTTTAGACCAGTAGGGGGCTACCAAGGAAGCTTTCCCTCGATTGATATGGATGAGCCTGAAGTAGACAGACCTATTTGGTACTTTATCGATCAAGTCGATAATGAAGAAGATTTCACGGTTGTGCCTAGAATGGTTTTATACCCAATTCCCGATAAAGATTACGAAGTCGAACTAGTCGGCAATATAATACCGGATAATCTAGAAGTAGGGGATTCCCCAAGACTTCCAGGAGAGGTGTGCTGGGATATTCTTTTACCTATTGCGCAGTATAAGCTTCTTTCAGATCCCCGCTATAATGGAGGGAATAGAGAAGTTATAGTACAAGCGGCAAAAGAAGCAAAAAGAAAACTTAAACATTTTTCTTCTCCGCAGAAACAGAGAACTACTAGGATTATAAGAAGAGGGGGTTGGTAATGGCTAAAGATTTAAGAATCCGCCCAATCGGAAAGCCTAAGATTGAGGAAGATTCCCAATTAGGTTTTCAAAAACTAACCCGTAGATTTGCCGCCGAAGGAACTAAGGTAACTAAAGATGGGTTAGATGGAACTGACGACGGAATCGCCTTATTTAGAAGAGTAGGGGAGCCCGATGAGGAGTACCCAGACCACTACCTCGTTAATCAACAAACCATACCCGGCGAGACATTGGACAGTTGTACTTTGGTAAGGCAGTATGCTCAACTCAGAGACTCTTGGTTTAGCCAACAGTCAAGTGAGTCAGGTGAACTTAAAAAGTTAACTAGGAAATACGTAGTTCTTAAAAACAGTAATCATATATTAAAGCAGTTAGGTAACCTTAAGAATCTAGGCTATGACTCCAGAGAGTGGTCGTTACACCCAGCTACCGGTAGTGGTTTACCTGATGGCGCTGAAGCGTTGGACGACGGTACGCCGGAGTCAAATGCAGACTGCTGGGATATGCTTCCCGAAATAATTAGAAGAACGGAACCTAAACTAGCTTCTTATGTTGACGGCGATGCGGCCGGCAATATACCAGACGAAGCGGGTCAGGCTTTAGTAAGCTTAGCCACCGTTTCTATCGCTTCTTATGTAGTATATCCGAGATCTATAACAATAGGTGCAGTGGACACCGTTACGAATAAAGCCACCGTTACTGTTGAAAGTGCAGCCCCTTGGAAGCTAGGTGGTCAAGTATTCAGCTCACAGGAGGGAAGAGCCGTACTAGACGACACTCAATTAATAGCAGAAGGAGAAACTTTTGTAGTACTAGGCGACCCGAGAGATGGCCAGGGAATTGACGACCCGGACACCCACCACGAATGTAATGAGGAAGTTTATACCGAACAAATTAATAAAGTAGGTGTAGGGGAGTCGATAGAATTAGATATTTCTAAAATAAAACCCGTGCAGCCTAATATGACTTCCGTAAATGCTCAAGGGGAAGACGGGTACATAGCTTACGATTTAGAAGAAGAGGATAGACAATCCCATTTCATAGAAGACCTGGCGCTTACGGATCAGCAAATAAGTATTAGCTCTAATGAGCACGGTTATAATTTACGCTGGCTAAGGGCTTCGGCAAGTGTAGACACCAGTAGTCCCGGTGTGGATATATGGACTTGCTCATGGGTTGCCCCTATCGGTTCATATTGGAAAATACTATCGAGCACTGAAAAAAACGCCACACACCCTACAATAGTAGGCTTTGACCATACAGGTTTTAAAGCTTTTAAAAGAGGGAGTAAAAAACAGGGAGCTCCAGCGGTATTAACTTATTTTACCGTAGCGGAACAAGCCCCTTACTACGCCACTACTTACGCTAAAAACAGCGGAGCGGTAACTATGGACTTTTACATAGTACTAGCGGAAGGAAGCTCTAAAAGTTTAACATTTAAACAAAGCTTTTCTAACGCGGCTTTTTATCAATCGGTTAACGGTACTCAACTTAGATTTCCTACGGAATTTATGAGGACAACGGGTGAACCGGATTTTATCGACGTAGCTTGTTTAAAAGGAGCAGGCTGTGGAGGTATCGCGGCCGCTCAGTATATTAATAGAATGGGGGCAGGTGATGATGTAACTGTACCCGGAGGTAGTACGTTAGTTTTCTTTTACAATGACCCGTATGGCGACACAGACTGGAGGGAAAAACCATTATTTCAAGGAAGACCTATACAAAGTGCCGGAGGGCATATTTCATGGGACGCCACTATTTGGAATAATAAATTAACTAAAAGCCCTTCTTCTATGAAGGTAACTCCCCTTCACCACCATCACCGAAATAGAATTTGGAAAATTGAAGTAATATTTTTCTAATGGACGAAGAAACCCCCGATCAATTAAAAGAACGCCTCATACAATTAGAGGAAAGCGTTGAGGAGTTACTTAAAGGTAAAACCGATGAAGGTTTTGAAGGTACGCTTGAGGTAGTTCAAAGTGACGGCGGGCACCGCCAGACTATTGTTCATTTCGTAGATGTCGAAAAATACCAGTTATCTAAGCCCCCGTCTAAAGAGATAGCTCACGCGTGTTTTACTAAAATTATAGAAGACGAGTGGGATCCAGAAGAAAGGAAAATGGATCGGTTTATATCCCACGGAGATTTAGTAGTTATAGAAGGCGAGCCTTGTCTTTACTATTGCTATGTAGCTAAAGTAGATAGAACCCCAGACAGCCCCGCGGGGTTTCAACAAGAGTCTAGCCTAGGTGGCGGGATAAAAAATAAAAACGAAAAGGACCAGACTAGACTAGAGCTTATAATTTGGTCTGAAGTTTACCCAGGTGGAGGGGCTAATGTAGATGTTAAATTTTCAAGAACTTCACTCACACCGGGCAGTGAGTCGGAAAGTGGTATAACTGATTTAATAATAACCCCCGACGACCCTCAGCCCGATAGTATAGATCTTAGTATACCAAAATTAGAAATCACACCAAGTGAAGAGGAGCCCGAACCGCTTGAAACGACATTTCCTACAAAACTTTCTTTTAAAGAGGAAACCCCCGCAAGTTCAGACACCGGTGAGTGTGAGTTTTATACTCAAAAAATAACTACGAAAAACACACCCGATGAACATTTTTACATTAAAACTTTTAAGATCACTCCTGACACTTCGACATTGTCCACTCTAAATTGGACGGCTTTTAATTTAACGGTTAAAAAAACCAATACTCAGGGTAGTCAAAAGCAGTTCCTTACAACCGGAGTTACATTGGAGCAACCGGCAAACGGCCCAGACAAAGATATATACGGAAGTAAGCCTTGGAAATACGACGGGACTTGGTCCGCTGTTAATGGACTAACTTCGAGAGTTTGGGATATAGAGGTACGAGATTCCTCGTCTTACTTAGATTGCGCTTACGCAAAGTATAAATCGAATCATATTAAAATAACAGATGGGGTTGAATCGACAACCCCCGATCAAATTGAAAGTAATACTTTAAATATTACCGATTTAACACCCACCTCGAGGGTTGCCAAAAAATCGTTTACTGTAAATAAACTTAAACTTACTGATGGGACTGAGCCGTCGCAGCCCGATATAATTGAGAGTAATACGTTAGATATAGAAGATGTAACCCCTTCGGGCACTGCCGATATAAATTATCAAACGAATAAAATAAAGCTCACCGATGCAACCGAAGACCCTAAAATTGAGGTTAAAAGTAGTGATTTAACTATTGCAGACGTAACTCCCTCCTCAAACACCCCCGACGTATTTAAGACAAATAAGATAAAGCTTACTGACGCGCCCGAAGACCCTAAAATCGAGGTTGAGAGTAATACTTTAGACCTTACAGATATAAATACAGTACCTTCGGATACCATTAGTATGTTCGATGGTTCCCATCGATGGATCGACTCAGCCGATACTACCGACACCATGTACTACGGGGCGGCTAAAGCCGAACCTGTTGTGCCTAAAGGAACGCACAAGTTAGCTAAAGATTTAGATATCAGTCTTACATGCGAACAGGTGACTCCTGGTGACGCCGGAGCGACGTTAATAAATGTTAGTGAAATTACGGATTTAGATTTAAGTCAAAGCTCACCCGAGCCCGTAGATACTTTTACATACATAACTAATTTAGCTACTACGGTCACGGCCGGATCAGATACTACTAAGTACAACGAAAATACGAGCTTAATAACCGCATTTAGTAATGTAAATGGCACTGAAGATGATATAAATAATTCTACCGTTTTAAAAAAATTAGACGGTTGTTATATCGACCCAAAATCACCAAACGACGGCACTCCTTTTGATATATTAACCCAAGTTGGGACTAAAAGTACCATTCAAGAAAATAAATTTTCGGGGATAGTCTTTGAACAAAGCACGAGTTCTTGTAGCAATTGCCTAGTTCTAAACCCTAAGTCCCTAAAAATAGCCGAAAAAAAGCAGACATTTAAATCAAAAACGGCTACACCAAAGCTGCAAGAACATGATTTTTATGTAAAAAGCACTCCTGTAAAAATAACTACTTATGAGCGCGAAGATATCCTTAAGATAGAGCAGAAAAAGAAGAAGCTAAAAGTTTTAGAAAAAGTAAATCAATATGCGGTAGTCGCAAATAGAGAGACGCTAAAACTGGACAAAGTCGCCATTAATCTCAAAATTGATTCCACCATCCACGAGGTTAAAGAAATACTTATACGGCAAGTTTTCAAAGCCGACTGGAACGAGCTGGAGGTGAAAATTGAGGACCAAACCTTTAATTTTGACGGCAAAAAATTAGTAATCGTTCGAAGGAGGGGTGAGTTTTACGGGACTAAAAAGGATGCAACTTTTGATTTTGAAAAGTGGAAAGTTGAGCAAACAAAAAGGGTAGACGAGGTTTATAAAAAAACAGTTAAAGCAAATGTTAGTTTTAATAAAACTATAACATTTTTAAAAAAGAATTTTACTATTGATGAGGTAAAAAGAGTAGATGAGATTTATAAAAAGACGGTTAACGCCGAAGTCAGTTACAATAAAACTCATCATATATCAAAAATAGTATGGGATGTTACACAAACAAAAAGGGAAGATAAGATCTTCAAGAAAACGGTTAACGCCGCTATTTTAGATAATTATTCTCTTTCATTTGAGCGTAAACTTTGGAGATTTGCCCAAACAAAAAGAACTGACAAGATTTACGCAAAAACTGTTAATTTAGTAACTACCGACGAAAAAACGATAGAAATAACTCCTTGGAATTTATACATAGTATGCTTATCCGAAGACAAACTTTTTTGGCAAGATAAAGAGAGTAGTTTTGGCGCAACAAATTTATCAAAACATACATTCACCCCTGGTGAATTGACGATTAAAAAACAAAATAAAAAGGTAACGTTAGATAAAGAAACTTTTAAGTGGACACATACAAATGTAAAAGAATGCACTGCCGCGCGTGAAAAAACTACTTTAAAATACGAAGACGCTCAAAATGTACAGATCACACCCGCTGAAATTGAGATTAAATTCGAGAATGAAAAACAAGTAACCCTTACTCCTAAGCAATATAAATTTATAATGGAGCAAAAGCTTAAAAAGCTTACTCCAGATGAGATTGAATTAATATACGAAGAAGCTAAAGAATACGAAGTAATACCTAAAAATTTTACTTTTGAGCTTTTTAAGAAAACTTTAAAATACAAACCGGTTACGGTTAAAACTCAAGACGGTGAGTTAAATGTAAGCGCGGGGGAGTGTACCACTGTAAACGCGCAAGGCGGGATGGGTGGTGAGACTACGGAAAACATGGGGTCGGTTACTATAACACCTAAACCCCCCATACCGGAGTTTGGCATTAGCAGCACGGAGTTTAAAGAAAAAGAACCGGCCGACCCTCCTCCCGATCCTCCCGATCCTCTTAAAATTCATTCTTTAAAATTTGAGGATAGCGATGAACCTGAACCTGATCCCGTTGATGAAACGATACACAGTTTAGAGCTAGAATGCGATTCAGATCCAGACTACGCCGTTGAAGATTTAAAGTTTAAAACGGCTGAAATTGAGAAATTCAATTTAACCCTGCCGGAGGACCCGGTTATATATTCTAATAATATAACAACTACGGACGGTATTTTAGAGGACCCCGAAATTGATTCAGTTACCTACGGTGTCGTAAAAGAAGATGATCAGGAAAAATCGAAAACTGCTAAAACTTTAGATATAAAACAGGGCGACCCTATTGAAGATGTTACTCTAGACATTATTCAAAATTCTATAGGGCTTAATAACACAAAGGAAGAAGACTTACCAGACAGCATAGATAAGGAAACGGCTAAAGTTTGCGTAACGGACACCCCTGCAAATGAAATAGGAGACGATGATGTAGATATTAAATCTCTTAGGTACGAAAAAGGGACGGACGATAACTCAATTCCTAATAAGGATATACACAGCGTAGACGTAGGAATTAATACAACCCCCGATTCCGATAATGGGGACGATGATGTAGATATTAGTTCAGCTAGGTATGTAAAAGGAACTGACGACCCTAAGCCGGTTAAAACAATTTACTCACCAAATATAACTACTACCGACACCCCTAATGCGCAAAATGGAGACGCTGATGTAGACATTAGCTCAACTAGGTATGTAAAAGGAACTGATGACCCACAGCAGACTAAGTATTTGAATGGAGTTGATACTACGGTCGCAGACACCCCTAGCTCTGAAAATGGAGATGACGATGTAGATATTAGCTCAACTAGGTATATAAAAGGAACCGACGACCCTAAGCCGGTTAAGTATATAAACAGCACTGCTATAAGTTTTAACACTACTCCTAATTATACTGTTAGAAACGATAAGTTTGAAACAACACTTACCGACGACCCATCTACTAATTATGACGCAATAAATACTAGTAGAATTACTATAGAAGATGTAACTCCGTTTAATAGAGACAAAGATTGTTATTACAGTAGAGTCCAGATCAGACCAAACATTGACAGTAAAAATGACGAAGAAAATTTTGATGTACACCACGGTTCAAAACAATCGGCTAGTGATTTACCTATTAACTTTTCCAGTCCTCTGTACCACACGTTCGATATTTCAGACTTAGGCGACGACAATAAAACGAATAAAAGATATAAATACAGAATACAAGAAACGGAACAATCTCAGCTTACTAGTGAAAAGGCTACAATCACTACTGAGAAGCTTGAATTAAGCGACAATAGTGACGAATATATTACCTATGATGAACCTCGCGTAGAAAACTCATCTCTACAAGGTAACGCCTATATTCCACTTTTAAATGAATGCCCTCATAACGGAACGGTAGAAGTTTTAAAAACAGGGCCGGCCTTTGACTCAACGAGTAGTGGGTTGTTTTATGACCACGAAAAAGGGTGGAAATGTACCGAAGCTGGTGACTTACGATTTTTATATAAGTATTATGCAGAGGAGTGGACGCTTGAATGCGGAGTTTGGGTTAAGAAAGGCTCGTTAACGGAAAAAACGGGGGTAATGGAAGGCCCACCACTTTCACAAAACCCTTATTTCAGCTACCCGATTGAAGTGTGTATAGACGGCTCAGTAAAAACTATACATGTTTTATCTACGGACATACCACCTGGTCAAACGGGAGAAGACGCGGTAGGGCACCTTATCAAAATAGATTGCAATCAAATACTCGTTCAATAATGACGGCAATTCTCAGGCAAAAATGCTGTAAGGACAGGTATGGATACCCGAAATGCCCTGACGGAGCTTGCGATCCTTGTGATGATTGCGATGACCCATGGGAGGGTGGTTGTGTTTCCACTTCTCAAAGCGGGAAAAAAATATACGAGGTAATCTATAACGGCCCAGCTAGCGGGTACCCCGATTTCACGGGGAGCGCACCTTGTATATATGTTCTTCAGCTTTTAGGAGAATACGGGGAGCACATTGGTGATCCTGATTTTTTTTCAGATGAAAATTTTAAGAAAAACTATGTTGATGTAGGACCCTGCCCAGGCGCTTGCTATGGGCCAATAGGAATGTGCCTAAAACTGCCGGGCGATTGGGTAATATACTATGTTGAATGGAATGGAAAAGCCCGAGATGCGAAAATAAAAGACGATACACCAGCCCACTATCATAGCGTTTT
>Ga0208793_1000268_pt1 | contig 36702 bp, 36 predicted proteins | sample 17_taG_FD_184092 | JGI IMG/M metagenome (GOLD analysis project Ga0208793, IMG submission 184092) | Marine viral communities from the Subarctic Pacific Ocean - 17_ETSP_OMZ_AT15314 metaG (SPAdes) (version 2) | ecosystem: Environmental > Aquatic > Marine > Oceanic | place: Pacific Ocean | collected... | reverse complement strand
GCCGCGCGAGCTTGGAGCGGAAGCGGCCGTACACTCACGGCTGATCGTTCATTACAGCTTGGCTTCTTTGCATTGCAAAACCGCCAAGCTTTCATTCTCTGCCTAACCGACTCGGCGGGTCAAGCTGCTCAGCAGCTTTCCAAAGGGAAAGCTGTCTTTTAATGTTAATTTAACGTCCTTTAACATAGACTAAATTCTGTTTGTGAAAAAGGAAGTTACCCATGAAAGTCACCCGCCACATCACCACTGCACTGATTCTTGCTTGTTTGTTCTGTACTAACGCCACGGCCAAATCTCGCAACACGCTATTTCAACAGAACCCTGAACAGCCTTTCGGAGTAGCCAACCCGGTGTTGATCAATGATTACTTGATTTACCAAACCGCCGGTGAAGGTGAAAGCCACCTGTGGTCATACAACACCCTGACCCATGAACATGAAATGATTTACACCGGCAACTTGAGCGAATCCTGGCCTGGAGACGACTACTTGTATACCATCGGTAACCACGCTTATTTTGTCAGTGGTGAGGAAGGCAGTTTGTTTTACTGGAAAACCGACGGCACAGCGGCAGGCACCGCACCGTTGGACTCACCCTCTTTGTACCCATTTCACAGCCAAAGTGGTGAGTTCCTGGCATCATGGTCATTGACCGGGACCACCCTGGTCACTGATGGTGTAGAGGTGGTTGAACATGCCATTGATAACCCACCTACTAACAACATTTGTGCTTTTGATGTGGATGATGTGGTTGCCCTGGTGAGCCCTTTTGGTCCAGATGCAACGCGCTTGCTGCGTTCTCGAGCTGGCGTGGTTTCTTCGGTTTCAAGTTTGTTGCCGCAAGACACCGAATTATGGAGCGCATCATTGGTCAAGGTAGAAAACCAATGCTTTGCACTGATCGGCTCTTTTGGTAACACCATCGAACTGTTCAGAATCCCCAAAGAGGGTCCCGTTGAACTCTTAAGCGAACAGTTCAACGTCTCGATATTCAGTCGCATACTGTCTTACAAAAATCACCTCTACATCATCACCTATGAAGAAAACCGCTCATCCAGAATCCTGAAACTGAATGCTGCTTATGACGGTATCGAAGCCGTATACGAATTTCCCACCGGATTAAGCCTCACCCGCAGTTTTGAGCTTTCCAATGAGTACCTTATGGTGCAAATGAGCACCCGGGACACCTCGCCCACATTCAGCCAAACCTTCGTTTTTGATGAAGATTTGGTCCTCAATAGCAACTTGAGTGGCGCGTTTCAGCTGCCTACCGTATACCCCGTGCGCGGTGGCGAAATATTTTCCGACATCAGCTACAGCAACAGTGTTGGTGGTGCGTATGGCTTTAACCTGCGTGAACAGCTGGCACCAGATTCACCCCTTTTGACTCGAGTTGAAGACCAGACAGTGACTCATGTCATCACCCACCCTGATTCTGATGACATCTATATGCAACTCAGGTTATTCAACAAAAAACAGATCGTTAAGCTGGCTGACAAACCTGACATCAATGATTCAACGGCAGGCATCTGGCATGACCCAGACACGGCCAACCAAGGTTTGGTCATCAACCGCGGACAGCGTGCCGATGGCTCAGACTATTTGTTTGTTTCAGCATATGTGATGGCTGAAGGAGAACCGTTGTGGTTAGCCGGAACCACCAACATCAACACCCCTCAATCGGTCATTGAAATTGAACTCGCTCAGTTTGAAGGCGCCAACTTTTTTGAGGCCAACGTCACTCCACTGCAACTGTCTTGGGGTATGGTGAGACTGGAAATGACCTCATGCGACGGTTTAAGTGCTCGCTTCAACCCGGTTGCTGGGGACAGCAGAACCATCAATTTGGTGCGCATCGACAACACCCGTTTCGATGGCTTGTGTATTGATTAATCTGCAGCTGTTTGTCAACTGCCAAGCCCCAAGGACATGCTTTTTTACATCGGCTTTGGCTTAAGCATGGCGTTCAGATTAACTGATTTAAAGGCGAAGTTTTGGTGCATTTATTGTTCAAATGATTGGTAAAGCAGCGTATCAGTGATTTAAACTGAATAGACATCCTCAGTCAGCAACCACCATGATTGATCACAAAATGAGTCATGTCAGCCAGCTTTACAGCAAGCTGAACTTCACGTGCCGGTTTTTGGATTCAGCAATTGGCCCCACATTTGTCGCTGCCAAAGCAGCTAAAACGTCAACAATGATGACAGCAATGCTAGCAGCAATGGTAGCACCAGTGAGCACCGGGTGGCGACCATGAAAAAAATCATGAAATTCATTAAAAAATGGCTCACTGTGGTTTTTGTGGTATTGGTGATCGGTGTGGTTGGTTTTGCCATATATGCCTATGAACCGAGCATAGAACTGATGCCCGCGGGCAGCCAGCCAAACTTTGAGCCAGAAGTGATTGAAAGAGGGCGGCTCATGGCTGCAGCGGGTAATTGTGCTTCCTGCCATACGGCAGCAGGGGGCCCACCCTATGCCGGCAACTATGCCATGCCAACAGACTTTGGAACGATTTTCTCAACCAACATCACCCCTGACCGTGAACAAGGCATTGGTGGTTGGTCACCAGCCGCTTTCTTGCGTGCCATGCGCACCGGTGTCGATCGCGAGGGCAATCACTTGTACCCCGCCTTCCCTTACAACCACTACGCCAAAATGACCGAAGCTGACATCTTGTCCATCTATGCCTATATCATGACCCAAGTTGAACCTGCTCAAGTCGCGCAAAAGCCGAATCAATTGCCTTTTCCTTTTAATCAGCGCTACCTACAAGCCGGTTGGAAATTGGTGTCTGTTGACTTGAAGCCCTACCAAACCGACCCCCAGCAATCCGCTGTGTGGAATCGTGGCGCTTACCTGGTCGAAGGCGTCACGCACTGTGGCGCGTGTCACACACCACGCAACGTCATTGGTGCCGAACAAAATGACAAAAAGTTTGCAGGTGCTGCTGTTGATGGCTGGAGCGCACCTGCTTTGACCGCTGACAATGAATCTCTGCTGCCTTGGTCAGCAGCGGATTACAGCACCTATTTGAAGACCGGTGCCACCCGATTGCACGGTGTCGCTGCCGGGCCCATGGCACCCGTGGTCCATGCGGGTTTACAAAAGTTACCTGATGAGGAATTGCAAGCCATGGGCGTTTACCTCGCAGACCTGTCCGGCAATGGGCTGACTGAAGCCGCTACCAACGACATCATTGGGGCCAGCCTTGAGCAAAACAAACCCCGTCAATCCTACCGCTGGGATACCGGTGAGCGCCTGTACGCCACCGCTTGTGCCGCCTGTCATTACAATGTGGAACAAATCGCTGAAGGGCGGCCCGATCTGGGTATCAATTCCGCCGTACACCTGCATCAACCGGATAATTTAATCCAGGTTATTTTGGATGGTTTGGATAACGAGTCTGGAATCACTGGCGTGGTCATGCCGGGCTTTCGTGATGCGCTGAACGATCAAGAAGTGGCCTTGATTGTGGGCTATTTACGCGCCACCCGCACCGACAAAAAACCTTGGCCAGAACTGACAAAGAAAGTATCTGAAATTCGAGATTTATACCCCTAATCTGAGGAGAGCCGCATGATCAAGCTAAAAATTAATGGCCGCGATGTCAGTATCGACGCCGAACCAGACACCCCGCTGTTGTGGGCCATCAGAGATGAGGTGGGTTTAACCGGCACCAAATTTGGTTGCGGCATCGGCATGTGTGGCGCTTGTACCGTGCATGTCGGCGGCCGGGCCACCCGTTCTTGTATCACCCCACTGTCAGCCGTAGATGGCACAGAAATTACCACCATAGAAGGCCTTGATGCTTCTCACAGTCATCCGGTTCAAGTGGCCTGGCGTGATTTGCAGGTACCACAATGCGGTTATTGTCAGCCTGGTCAAATCATGCAAGCCGCTGCCCTACTCAGTGACATCCCCAACCCAACGGATGATGACATCGATTCGGTGATGACCGGCAATCTCTGTCGTTGCATGACTTATCCGCGAATTCGCCAGGCCGTACGCCAAGCCGCCGCTGGAAAACAGGAGGTATAGGTCATGTTTAAGCAAAAATTTTCTCAACAACCCATCGATACCGCAAAAATCACCCGCCGCGGTTTCCTGATTGGCATGACGGCAACTGGCGCAGTCTTCGGGTTTCCGCGGGCCGCCTATGCAGCCATGAACCCAGCAACCCTCAGCGGTATGCCCAATGGGCCTGATGGTGCCACATTTGAGCCGACACTCTGGTACTGGATTGATGAAAGTGGACAAGTGAATGTCAACATCATTCGTGCCGAGATGGGACAACATGTCGGTACGGCCATTGCCAGGATTCTGGCAGATGAGCTGGAAGTGGATTGGCAAGATGTACAGATTACCCATGTGGACAGCGATGATAAATGGGGCTTGATGGTCACTGGCGGCAGCTGGTCAGTGTGGCAGAGTTGGCCCATTTATCGGCAAGCAGGTGCCGCCGGTCGCACCGCCCTGATTGAAGCAGCAGCCAACAAGTGGGGAGTTGACCCAGCTGCCTGTCAGGCTCGAAACGGGGTTATAACCAGCGGTGAACAATCCATCAGTTACGGTGAACTGGTCGCTGCTGGGCTGTCACGCAGTTACACCGAAGATGAGCTCAAAGCACTGCCACTTAAACCACACAGCGAATTGCGCCTGGTTGGCAAAGACGTGACGGCACTGGATATTGATAACAAAACCAACGGCCAGGCCATTTATGGACTGGATGCCAAAGTGGATGGCATGGTTTATGGCGTGCCGTTGTTGCCACCGACTCGCATGGGTTCCAAGGTTGATTCAATAGATGACAGCGAAGCCAAGGGCAACAAAGGCTACCTACAAACATTACAACTTGATGACCCATCTGGAACCGTTCCGGGGTGGGTGGTGGTGCTGGGCACTTCCTTGATGGCAGCCAAAAAGGCCTCCAAAAAAGTACAGGTTAAGTGGCTAGAAGGAGAGACGGCTCAAGTTTCAGAGGCCGACATTCAGGCTCACGCGCGGCAGTTGATTAATGACCCTGACGCCGGTGCCATTTTGGCTACAGCCAACCCTGATACCTCGGCGGTATTTGCCCAAGCAGCTGAAACATTAGAGGCTGAGTACACCACCTCAACGGTGCTGCACTTTCAACTCGAGCCAGTCAATGCGACGGCTTTCAAAAACGATGATGGGGTGTGGGAAATTCATACCGGCAACCAATGGCAGTCTTTGATTCTGCCGACCTTGGCCAAGGCTTTGGACGCAGAACCCAATCAAATCATCATGCGCACCTACATGTTGGGCGGCGGCTTCGGGCGGCGGTTGAATGGTGACTACGCCGTGCCAGCGGCATTGGCATCCAAAGCCATCGGTGGCAAGCCCGTTAAACTGGTGCTGTTTCGTGAAGATGATGCCATGTTCGACAGCCCACGATCGCCCAGTGTCCAAAAATTGCGTATGGCTTTTGACGCGGAAAAAACCGTTATGGGTATGGAACACCATGCCGCTGCGGGTTGGCCAACGCAAGTGATGGTGCCCTCTTTTATGCCCAAAGGAACCAATGGCGAGCCCTATGACCCGTTCGCTATCGACGGCGCTGATCACTGGTACACAATGGGCGCTCACCAAGTCAGGGCGATTTCCAATGACTTGGCTAACCGCACTTTTCGTCCCGGTTGGTTGCGCTCAGTGGGACCTGGCTGGACTCATTTCGCGGTTGAAAGTTTTGTCGATGAGGCGGCACATAAAATTGGCGCAGACCCACTCGCTTTCCGCTTAGACCACTTGCGGGCCGAGGGATACAATGCCGGTTCAGCACCCAACGCTGTCGGTGGTGCATCGCGCCAAGCGCAGGTGCTGAGGCGGCTGGCTGAGCTTTCAGGTTATGGCAATACCCCATTGGGCAAAGACACGGCGATCGGCATAGCCACCACTTTTGGCCAATCACGAACCATGCCAACATGGGTGGCTGGTGCGGTGCAGTTGCATGTTGATCGAAAAACAGGCGTTGTGGATGTGCAAAAAATCTGGCTGGTTTTTGATTGCGGCACGGTAATTGATCCTGACAGTGCCCGAGCACAATGTGAAGGCGCGGCGCTTTGGGGCCTGTCTATGGCACTGTACGAAGGCACTGAAATTGAAAACAGCAATGTGCGTGACCGCAACCTGAATACCTACACACCGGTGCGCATGATTGATACGCCACCGCTGGAAATCGAGTTTATCGAAAGCTCAGAAGCTCCGGTCGGCCTGGGTGAACCAGGAACCACCGTGGTGGCACCAGCCATTGCCAATGCCATTCATAACGCCGTGGGCGTTCGCATGCGTCACCTGCCCATCTCACCGGCTGCCATATTGTCAGCCCTTTCCTAACAGCTGGATGAACGAAGCTGGCCCACGGGACTGGGCCAGCTCAATCAAGCAAGTAATTAATGGGGTTGTCCTGGCGTGACGCCCTGACCATGTCCCTGACGGCTTTCAGCAAAGTCGGTGCATGGTATGGTCTGCCGTCTTTGATGGTCCAAGCGATGCCGCCGGTTGATTCATCGCCGGTTAAAGGTTTGATGTTGCGGGGCCACAGCACCGACAAATCGGCCATGGGGTTGCCATTGACAATCACCAGGTCAGCCGCATAACCGATGCGCACCTGCCCCAAATGCTTGCCCTGACCCAACACCGTGGCTGAGTTGACGGTCGCATGTTTCAACACTTCCAGGGGATGAAATCCGGCCTCCTGGTGCAACTGTAATTCTCGCAGGTAACCAAAGCCAAACAGCTGGTAAATGTAGCCGCCGTCTTCACCGGTGGTGATGATGCCACCTTTGTCGGCAAAATCCCGCAAGGCACTGAACCAAATTTGGTAATTGTTTTTCCAATGAATTTCATCGGTGGTGGTCCAACCCCAGAAAAAAGAGCCGTGAGAATCGGCATTGGGTTGAAAGAATTTTTCCAACCCCGGGTGCAAATAATCTTTGAACCAAGGTGATGAAATCGCTCGCTGTAGATCTCTGGATGCCTCATAAATGACCAAGGTAGGATCCCAGGCCACACCGGCATCGACCAGACCTTGTAACACTGCATCCAATTGGTCAAAATCAGCCTCGCGCCACAAGCGCCCAGCGTAACGGAAGCGGTGCAACTCATTGGAGTAATTCATGTCTGGCGGAAAGTTTTGTACGCCGCGCAAGGCGGCATCAGGTACGCCATACCAGTGTTCAATGGTGGTGGTGCCAGCGGCCATGTTGTCCCAAGCATCCATGTCTTCTACCCCAACGTGGTTGGCCACTTTGAGTCCGTGTTCATTGGCTATTGCGGAGGCCGCCTGAAAGGTTTGCTTGTCCATCATGCCAAATTTCAGGCCATCTGCCCCCTGTTTTTTGTAGTCACTGATGGTTTTTTTCAAATCGGCTTCACTGTGGTTACCCCAAATGCCTGGGTACACAAACACCCGCGGTGCGATGATTTTGTGCGCAGCACTGTCTTTTTTGTGTTGTAAGGTGGTTTCCAACTGGCTACCGAGGTCTCTGATGCTGGTGATGCCACTGGCCAGCCACAAATAGTGTTGATAGAGTTGTGGCATGTCTATGCCGGCCCGCGAGGTCATGGTGTGGGCATGCATGTTGATAAAACCGGGTACCACATAGCTGCCCTTGGCGTCCAATTGCTCGGCAACCGCTTGGCGCAGTTCACTGGCTTCTCTGGCGGGGCTCAATCGTTCAATCACGCCGTCTTTGATGTGGATGTCATAAGGGCCTTCTGCCGGGGTGCCCACGCCCACCACCACCATGGCATTGGTGATCAGCCACTGGTCCATGGCTTGGTTGTGAAACCGTTCATTGGCACCAGCCACCGCCACCCACATCAACAACACCCAAAACCCTGTTTTCATCTGTACTTCCTGGTCAAAATCATGATTTTAACAACAGTAATGCCGCAAAACCAGCGCCGCTAAGCTTAACCGTTTCTGAACGGTTTTTTGACATTCAGTTAAAATTCAGTCGCCACCCGTAAATTGGATGTCACAGTAACCAACGGAGATTCCGAAATGAGATCCTTCAAAACCTATACCACCATCGCAGCTTTGCTCTTCAGTGTGGCTGCCATGGCAAGTGATCGCTCACGTGACACCGGTAACCGGGGCCATGACAAGCACCGTTCACACGCCTCACAGTCGCAGCAAAAACGCGCCAACAGAGACGGTTACCGCCACAACAACAGCGGCCAGAACAACCACAACAACCGACACAACAACCGTAACAGCAACAGACACAGCAACCGCAGTTACTCAGGTGCCCACAACAGCCGCAATGAAGTGCGCCACCAACAACGCCGTGGCCACAACCAGCGCAGTAACAACCATTACAACGGTGGCTTTTCCGGTGATTACCGCAACAACCGTCACTTTGACGACCGCAATTACCACACCCGCAGCAACCGTGGCCATAACAACCACAGACACAACAACTACCGTTATGGCAACAACCACCGGATTGGCTACAACCACTACAAGCCGAAAAAGTATTACAAGAAGTGGAAAAAGCGCATGAAGAAGTACCGCAGACAGCTGCGCAACAACCACCGGTATTTCTACAGCTACACCCCTTACTACGATGACCACTACCGATACTACCCATTGCGGGGGCTGGGACATTACTTTGACCGCCCAGGGTATGGTTATGGCCATTGGCACGAAGGCCATTGGTGTGTAAGTTACCACGACGAGCGCTACTACCGCGATTACTATGCCAACTACCGCTTTGATGGCGGCTGGCGCATCGGCGACGGCGACTTCGGCATTTGGTTCAGCTTCTGAGCCTTATTGCCAACCCACCGAAAAGGGCTCATCTCGAGCCCTTTTTTATTGTAACTGCATAAACCAAATCAAAAAGGTCTTCCAGATGGTACGCAAGCAGTTAAAATAACTGCATGTCACCACCTAAGTTTGCCATCGACGACCGTTTAAAGCATGACAGCCTTTTGCTGCTGGAGTACCAACATTGCCAGTTAAGGCTAAATAAAAATGCGACCATTCCCTGGGCCATCATCATCCCGGAAACCGACGTCGTTGAGTATCACGAGTTGTCTCAAGAAATGCAATTCACCATCACGCACTTAGCCGCTCACATTTCCCAAATGTTCAAGTCTGAACATGGTGCTGAAAAAATCAATTTTGCTGCGATTGGTAATGTGGTCGGTCAGCTGCATGTGCATGTGGTGGGTCGCCACGCCAACGACCCCTTGTGGCCCGATGTGGTGTGGGGTCAAGCCCTTCCCGAAGCCAGCTACAATGCCAGTGATGTTGAGCGCATCAAAGCACGACTTCAACAAGCCCTGGAAGCCTCATGATTGTTTGGTCCTTGTTAATCAATTTGCTGGTGGTGGGTCTGTGTGTGCTGCTGCATTATGAAGTGTTGTACCAATTATCAAGTGCCATCAAAGCATTGCAAATCAAGCCCCGGTTGAAGTTGGTGGTGGGGGTATTCGGCGCGCTGGCTGCGCACGCCGCGGAAGTGTGGGTGTTTGCTGTGGCCTACCATGGGATGGTGAAAAGCGGTCTGTTTGGGGTTCTCGAAGGTAATTACGGTGGTGCCTTGTTGGATGCCGTTTACTTTTCATTCACCACCTACACCACCCTGGGTATTGGCGACATCGTACCCATAGGAAACATTCGCTTTCTGGTCGGTATTGAATCGTTGGTGGGTTTGGTGATGATTACCTGGTCGGCCTCATTCCTGTATTATGAAATGCAAAAAAACTGGAAGGTTTGATGTCTCGAGTGCTCTTGTTCAGTTTGTTTGTCTTGTTATCCATGAACAGCCATGGCCGAGAATTGATCCTGTCCTTCCACAGTGACATCACCCTAAAACAATCAGGCCAAATCAAGGTCACCGAAACCATCCAGGTCAAATCAGAAGGCATCAACATCAGAAGGGGTATTTACCGCGATTTTCCCACCCAATACATGGGCTCCTGGTTGACCAAAAAGGAGGTGGGGTTCACCGTTTATTCGGTGATGCGTGACGGCCAACCTGAACCTTTTAAACTGGACAGGCTGCGCAATGGCTTCCGGGTTTATATCGGCGCGGCTGATGTCTACCTACAACCGGGAGTCTATACCTATGAATTGACTTATTTCACCAACCGCCAGCTGGGATACCATGATCATCACGATGAGTTTTATTGGAATGTTACTGGCAACGGTTGGGACTTTGAGATCATCAAAGCCAGCACCGCCATCCACCTACCCAATAATGCCATTGATGTGGTTTATGATCAACAAGGCTGGACCGGATATCAGGGTGAGCAACAGCAAAATTTCCGTTTAAGCCAAAAGGATCAAGCGGTGGTATACCAAACCACCGAGCCGCTGCTGGCCAATCAGGGTCTGACCGTTGGCCTGTCATTTCCTAAAGGGGTTTTTGCTCCTGAGCCTTTTGACTTGGCTGCTTTTTTATCGGCCAATCTGCCTTGGATACTGACCGCCTTGGTGGCTTTTTTGTATGCCCTGTTTTGTGGCATCGCATGGTGGCGATTTGGCAAAGATCCCGAACCAGGGGTTATCGTGGCTCACTACCGCCCGCCTCAACACCTGTCGCCTGCATTGGTCCATTTTATTAGCAACGAAGCTGTCGACGACCGAACCCTAACGACCGCGATTCTTAGCTTGGCTGTTAAGGAACACATTCACATCAAGCAGGCTAAGAAAAGTTATCGCATCACCAAAAAACAGAGTAAAGCCGCCCTGACCAAAGGTGAAAAAATCACCCGCGATCAACTGTTTAAAAACAGCAACAAAATAACCATCGGCAAACAATACAACGCCAGGTTATCAGCAGCTAAGAGGAAATTAACTGATTGGCTCCACAAAGAATTCCAACACAGCTGTTTCAAAGACAACGGCTTTTATGTGGTTTGGGCTTGGGTCATCAGCACCCTGGCTTTCTTTTTGGGCAGTTACTTGATGTATAGCCACATGTTAAGCCCCAGTGATTTTTTCTTTGTGTGTTTTGGTACCGTGATGTTTTTGGTGTTTTTATTGACGTTTCTGGTGAGCTGGCCCATCCTTTCGGCCATGGTGATTTTGGGTTTGATGGCGCTGTCTTATGCCGACCTATTTACTTGGCTTGTGGCAAACTTGCCTTGGGTTATCTTCACCCTATCGTTGGTCGCATTGAATCTGCTGTTCAGTTATTTGATGCGCTCACCCACTTTGTATGGACGCCACCTCATTGATAAAATCGAAGGGCTGCGGCTGTACATGAAAGCCGCTGAAGAACACCGCCTGAATTTGATGAATCCCCCATCCATGGACAAAGACCATTTTGAGTCCTTGTTTCCTTATGCCCTGGCTTTGAATCTTGAAAATCGCTGGGCTGAGCAATTTGCTAACCTGTTCAACACCGAAAAACCCACAGCAGGTGATCAGTCCCATTACCAACCCAGTTGGTTTGATAGCCACCAGCACAAGCAATTTTCTGACCTCTCCTTGTCATCCGCGACTCGAGCCATGGGTCGCTCATTGGCAGCCGCTGCGGTTAGACCGACACCATCGTCTTCTGGCAGTTCATCATCTTACAGCTCCTCAAGCCGTTACAGTTCATCCAGCAGCAGTTATTCATCCAGTGGCGGTTCATCCGGTGGTGGCGGTGGTGGCGGAGGCGGGGGTGGTTGGTGATTCAGAGCCAGCGCCTGACTATTGCCTGGTATTGTTGGTATTGATCACCAAACAGTTGCGTTAAAGCCAGCTCTTCGGGTTTTATTTGAAAGTGATTGAGGTACCACACAAACAACGGTACAAACAAGATGGTCACAGGATTTGACATTTTCGCCGCAAATGCCAGCAACATCAATGCAAATCCAAGGTACATCGGATTTCGGGAAAATTGATAAATGCCGCCGGTAACCACTTGTGTGGCACGTTCTGGATGCGTAGGATCCACAGTGGTTTTGGCCTGCCGAAAGCTGACAATACCGGAGACCACCACTGTAATGGCCAACAAAAACAGGGCTTTGGCCGCATAATCTGTCCAATCAGCTTCAACCCTGAATGTTGGCAACAACCAGTCGCTGAGTCTCATCAAACCACCAAACAACAGCATCAACAGTGCGGGCGGGATTCTCAACTCCAAAAATTTCATTGGCCTTGCTGCAGCTGATTCACCAACGCAATCAACTTTTCTGAAGGTTTAACTTTTGCTCCGCTGTGGTAATCCACCATCACAATGCGCCCAGTTCCCAGGGTGGTAACGGCTTGTTGTTGTTCACTGTACAGACCGTATTGCATCAAAAACCCAAAGGCCTGATGTTCCAACACATTGGCACCAGCGATCACTTGGTCCGGGAACTTCAGCGGCCGCTTAAAACGTGCCTGAGTTTCAGCCAGTATCGGCCCCAGCTGGTTTTTTTGCATGTCTTCCATGACCCCAACCTGGTTGAAATAGGCCAACCTGGCGGTCTCAAAGTATTTGAAGTATATGGTGTTGTTGACGTGGCCAAAGGCATCCATCTCGCCCCATTGGACCGGTAGGCTCACCTGCACCGGAAAGGCTTGGTCAAATTCAGTTCTGTTTTTCATTTTTGCTGTAATTGATCAATAATTGATTTGGTTTGTGGGGATTGTACCTTGCCGGTGTGCAGGGTGGATTTTTTTTCAAACAGCAGCAAAGTGCATTCGGCTTTAGCCACTGGATTGTGCATCACGCCTTTGGGAACCACATAGAAATCTCCGGTATTGAGCTGCACCGAACCGCCTACCATTTGAATTTCCAGGCTGCCGTCCAAAACCATAAAAAACTCATCTTCCTCGTGGTCGTGCCAGGTGAATTCACCTTTGACTTTTGCCACTTTGACGTAGCTGTCATCCACCTCACCCAACACTTTGGGTGACCAGTATTCGGTCAGTGCAGCAGCTTGCTTTTTGGGGTTGAGAACTGGTTTTTGCATGTGATTGACGCCAATTATTCGGACGAAAACAGACCGACTCGATTACCTTCGGTATCGGTAATTATTGACACAAAACCGTACTCACCGACTGCCATCTTGGCCTGGATGATTTCACCCCCATGGGCTTCGACTCGACTCGCTTCTTCAGCACAGTTTTCACAATTAAAATAAATCATCGTGCCACCGCCGCCAGAAGGCACACCAGCCACTTTTATCAGCGCACCTGAACTACCGGTTGCATCCAAGTCTTGTGGGAAGCCAAACATTTCTATGTTGGCATCAGGGATAACGATTTCTTTCAGTGTGGTGTTCAACACCACTTCATAAAAGGCTTTGGCTCGTTGCATGTCTTGGACATAGAGCTCAAACCAGCCCACTGGATTATATGGCTTCATGTGGCACCTCTGTTGCTTGCATGACAAAGATTGTATCATGCCCTCAGCGGAACCCTAAAACACCCCGCCTTGTAATCCACCCGTGTGAACAATCAAAGGGGTATCTTGTGGGGTTATCGCACCGCTCGCTATCATATCAGCCAGGGCAAAAAATGATTTGGCGTTGTAGATTTTATCCAGTTGAATGCCATGTTGTTGTTCAAACTCCTGGCAAAACCGCACCAGTTCCGGTGTGCTTTTGTGGTATCCGCCGGCATGGTATTGCGTTAATACAGACCAGTCGCAAGCCACTTCATGAGCCGTAAGCCATTGATTGATATCATGCTTTACACCCTGTAAACCTTTCAATACACCCACTCCCAAGACCTGACACCGCCAAGCGCTTTGTGACACCCCGACGATCAAACCGGCCAGGGTGCCACCTGTGCCAACTGGGCACAACAGGTGACTGGGTGAGGGCATTGATTGTGTTGTCTCATGAATCCACTCTGCCACCCCTTTGATGGCGTATTGGTTGCTGCCGCCTTCGGGAATAACCCAATAATTCCCAACTGCTGATAACAAATACCGCACGGGCTTAGACTGCGCTTTCAGGCGGTAGTCTGAACGTGAAACAAAAAGCAGCTGCATGCCCAGCTGCTCACACTGCTGTAGTGTTGATGACCATTTTTCGGGGTGGTTGGCCAACTCATCTCCACGAACCACACCAGTGGCTCGCATGCCAATGAGTTGAGCGGCTTGGGCGGTGGCCAACAGATGGTTGGAATAGGCCCCGCCGAATGTAATCAAACCATCACAGCCTGTCAGGCCGGCCTGCTCAAGGTTGTACTTCAGTTTCCACAGCTTGTTGCCTTGAATGATGGGGTGGTTAAGGTCTGCCCTCAGAACGTTCACTTCAACACCACCTAATGTGATGGTTTGATAGGGTGTCTTCTCACCCTTAAGCAGGGGAAAATCAGCGGCCATCAACCAACCGGTCACGACCACTTTTCTTGGCCTGGTACATGCGGTCATCGGCCAACTTTAACGACTGTTCGAAAGTGTGGGTTGCCCGGTGGTTTACAAAGCCAATGCTGACCGTGGCTTTCAGCGCATGATCAAGTTTTTGGCCAAAATCATGGTGACGAAATTGTTCGAGGATGTGTTTGACCTGCTGCAGGTTAGCGGTGTCTGAGCCTTCTTGTAATACCAACAAAAACTCTTCGCCACCAAAACGGGCTACGGCCGAGTCTTCACCTAGGTTTTGTTGAATCAGTTGGGCACTTTGTTTGATGACCGCGTCGCCAACATCATGTCCTAAAGTATCATTGATTTGTTTGAAATGGTCCAAATCCAACATCGCCAGGGACACAGCTTCAAAAGTCTTACCAGGAAAAATGTTGCGCTGCCTGACCCAGTCAAAAATACCACGCCGGTTGTAGACCGCAGTCAACTCATCATGCAAGGTACGCCAATGCATCTGTTGCGCCAACCCATAATACTCCTTGGCCGACTGCCTGATTTTTAATACCGTTATCAGTGAAAACAGCAAAATGGCCGTCATGTGAGGAAAAACCAGGCTGATGTAGTGGTTGTCTTTGATGTAGAAAAATCCAGCCCAATAATAAACCAAAAACCCAACAGTAAAGGTAACCACCAAATAAGTCCACTTAAACAAAGGGGCCAGGGCAATGATCACTAACATATAAAACACCGGCACCAAAACCACCACGTGTTTTTTATCAGGTATCGACAAATTGAGGGCCAAGAAAAAACTGAAAGACAACAACCCCAGCGCCAAAATGTAAACCGGTAAATACGGATAATATGACGGTTTTTTAAAAAGCCACAGCAAGACCACCAAGGGAGTGGCAGCCAACAACCTAAATCCAGCAATCACGTGGATTTGTTGTGGGTATTTGAAATAATCAATTAACAAAAAGCCGACTAAATAGGCCACACTCAAGCCCAGCAGGATTTTTGCCACCGGGATAAGTCTTTCACACTGATACACTGTGTATGAAGGAAAGCCCTCACGGAAGGCTCCTTCATCACGCACACTTTTCATGGCAATGATTATAGCAGAGTCAGTGGTGGTTTCTGCATGCGCACCATGGATTTGCAGCCTACATCACAAATGTCGCGCTTGGCGGGCGTTGGCCTGCCCAGATTTACTGGTTTTGGGCGGATTCAAGACCGTGTCCAACTGGCCTTTCAAGCCGGAACGCTCAAAATCCAGCACTAACGCCGTTCGCAGTTGTTCAGGGTCAACCGCCAAAACCACCGGCACCAATTCAAACAACAAAGCAAATTGCCGTTTCAGTGAAATTTTCCAAGTGCTTTGTGCATGATTAAACAGGGCATCAGAAAAAATCAAAAACTGTTCAAATGGCTGATCACCCATAATCAGCGGCAGGCTGTGCTTGAAGCGACCCTGGTTTGCAAACATGTCCCAGTAACGGGCAAAGCGGCCCACTCGTTGTAGCTCATCGAAAGAAATGTCCCGGGTTTGCAAAACCGTGTATGGCGGAGCCGGTGAATACACCATGCCATATTCAGCGCTGTGGCGATTGATCGGTGCGCCCCGCAACCTTTTCAGGATGCCCAACTGAATTTCCTGTGGGCCCAGGGCATACAATTGATTGAAACTGTCAGCAAACCCTGTCAGGGTGTCTGATGGCAAACCGAAAATCAAGTCGGCATGGATGTGTGCTTGGGTCTGTTGCCGCAGCCATTTGAGGTTGGCCCGGGTTTGCTCGTTGTCTTGGCGGCGGCTGATCAGCGACTGCACCTCAGGATCAAAAGTTTGTACCCCCACTTCAAATTGCAAGCTGTTGGCTGGAAACTGAACCAGTAAGTCTTTCAGGGCATCGGGCAAGCGGTCTGGTATCACTTCAAAATGCACCATCAGTCCGGAGCTGTTGTCGACATCCATGCGATCCAGAAAGAACTGCAAAATGGCCGTTGAGTGAGACACCTTAAGGTTGAAGGTGCGGTCAATGAACTTGAAATTGCGAGCCCCCTGTTGATACAAACGGTCCATTTCCTCCAGAAAACGATCCAAAGTAAAGGTTTTGGCGGTTTTGTCCAATGACGACAAACAAAACTCACACTTGAACGGACAACCCCTCGAGGCTTCCACATAAATGATGCGGTTGCGCAAATCTTCGTCGTCGTAGTACGCATAAGGCATGTTCAGCTCTTCCAGTGCCTGCGGCACCCCAGCAATAACGCGTTGTTCGGGTGGTTGGCCTTGTAAGACTTGCTCACAAAGGTGCCTGAAACTGGTCTCCCCTGGTCCTTTGATGACGTAATCGACGTCCTCAACCACTGCCGGTTGATCAGGCAAGTGACTGACTTCTGGCCCACCCAGTACCACCACAATGTCCGGCCTGACGGTTTTCAACAATTGAATCACCGCCGTGGTTTCCACCACGTTCCAAATATACACACTGAAACCTATGATGGTTGGCTGTCGCGCCAGTAACTTTTCAACCATGTCAATGGCTCGGTCATGGATGGTGAACTCTACCAGCTCTGTCACTGCTTGCAACTCGCCCAGGTTGGCATACAGGTAACGCAGACTGAAGGACGAGTGAATGTAGCGACTGTTCAAGGTGGTCAACACCACCTCGGTTTTGTTTTTGTTTGTCTGAGCCGCTGTCATCGCTGATGTTGCTCCACAAATGGCAACACCTCTGCCAACACCCCCTGCGGGTCTTCTAATGGCAACAAATGGTCAGCATCCGGAAAGTCCACCAGTTGGTGATTGGGGTTTTGTTGCCAGCGGCGCCAAAACTTTTCGTCAATGGTGGTGGTGTGGCCGCCGCGCAGCGCCAGCACGGGCAACTGGGAACGCAACAGGTGGTGGCGATAAGCCGTTGCGGTGCCATATACCCGCGCTTCCCACTCGCGCGGGTAAGCCAAACAAAAACCCTGTTCACAAGACCTGAAAGCAGCCCGAATGTAATGCCACAGGTTGTCATCTGACAAGCGTTTGAAGGCGCGGGTTTTGCGGTGAAAGTCAAACGCCGATTGCAAGCTGTCGAATTGGTGGGGGCGGTTCAGGGCTTTGTCGATGATGTTGACCCTGGATTTGACCAGTGATGGCAGCAAGCGTGTCATCCAACAAAACAGGCCCGGCAAAGCCACCGGCTCAATCATCACCAGGGCTTTGATTAAATCGGGTCGTTTGCGCGCTGCCATAAAAGCGGTCACTGAACCCAGTGAGTGCCCCACGGCCACCACATTTTTCATTTGGTTCTGGTCAAAAAACCGAATCACATCATCGGCCAATTGCTGCCAGTTGTGCAAAGACGACGGATCTGGTGCCGGCTGCCACAACGGCCGCTGCAAATAACTGATAACCTTCTGTTGTTCTGCCAAGGCGCTTATGATGGGCGAATAACTGCCCGGTGGATAGGCGTTGGCATGGGCAAAGTACACCGGTGCTTTGGCTGTGGCTTCACCCCAGGTCTGTTTAGGTAGGTTTTTCATCGCCAGACATGTTAACTGTAATGTGTGGCTTCAGCAAACTAAATTGGCTGATTACTCAGACTCAAAGCCATTTTTAAACAGGTCATCTGGGTCATTATCAACAATCCTGAAATACACATCATCATTGAATTGGTCAACTCCAACCAACTGGCCTTCAGGCGCTATTCTAAACTCAACCCTGGCCGCTTCGTTTGAAGTTGTTTCAACCAAGTCATCATCGAAGGTTTCAACGGTGAACTGTTGATTCAATGCGCCAGCCAGCAAAGTCGTTGTGCCTTCCAACGGTGTCAGCAAGTCATCTTGGGTTACCCCAATAGTCCAAATTTTATATGAGACGTCTTGGTTGACTGGTAAGGTTTCGTCCAGCAACAGCTCCACCACAAAAGACTGGCCTTCAACCACTTGAACCACACCAGTATTGGTTACCTCCAGCTCTGTCTTTGATCTCGCTTGAACCACATATTCCAATACCGGGTTATTCGGGTCATTGGAGCTGATGCTGATCAATGCCTGGTGCAGTCCCACTTCGGTCGCTGGTTCAAAGATGAGATCAAATGTGTGTCCAGGCAGCTCTTGCGGACTGACGGTGGTGTCAGGCGCTATGGTTTCGATAGAAAACCGGTCCCCTTCGTTGTTGGTTAAACTCACCGCTGGGTTATCAAGCAAAGTTAAGTCAAACTCACCCCCGTTGCGTACTGCAAACCTTCTTGTAAGGGTATTGCCCGGGTTGATGTAAGCACCACCCAAGTCCATTCTGTTTTCAAAAGATGGTGGCTGATCGTGTTCAACAAATACATATGCATTGGCAAACCTTCTGATAAACAGCTCACCTTTTGGGCCTAAACCCAACCCTTCAATGCGATGTTGGTGAAGTGGTTCGTCTGGGTCGGTGCTGGAAATCCAAACTTCGGCATTGCGTTGACCCCGGCCGGTGGGCTCAAAGACCACAGTTACCAGTTCTTCTCCGCCAGCGGAAATCGTTGCTGGAGGAGTCGTCAACACAAAAAAATCATTGGCGTGTTCGCCACCGATTTCAATTAACGGTGAACCGGTCAGTGACAGCGGCTGATTTCCGGTGTTCAGCACCGTGAAATCTTGTGCGATAAAATCTCCCAACGCTTGAGTCGCAGGAAACAGGGTGTTGTCTACCGAGGACACCAACGTGCTGCCATTGAGAATGGTTTGGCCCAAGCCCTGGACTTCAATTTCTGGCTCATTGACCAAGCCTTGACCATCCACTGAAAAGGAGTGGATCGATGGCGAGCCATCAGTGAATGTGACTTCAATGACGGCTTGCCTTAATCCCGCAACCGTGGGATCAAAGGTCACCTCAAAGGTCGCACTGGCTCCTGCCGCAAGGGTCGTCGGGCTTATCAATGAGGCCTGGAAGTCTGCGGGGTGGTCGCCAATGACATTGACCGCTGGATTAGTGAACTGAATCTCCACCGGCCCGGTGTTGTTGAACTCAAAACTGTGGGTGATTGGCACTCCTGAACCCACTTCAACCCCGCCAAAATGGGTGCCATCGGCACTGTTAGGTGTGTCATCGTTTTGGGAGATGGTTTGGCCATTACCAGCCACCAATACACAAGCATCGCTGCTGTCATAATCCAAACCAGCGTTCAATCTTTCTGACAAATCGAACACATCGTCGGTGGTTTGCATGTTGCTATCTACAGATTTGGCCAAGTTGTTGTTAAAAATTAACCGACAGCCGCTGACGGTTGGCAGAGATGCGGGCATGTCAAAGCCACCCAATGTGTGCAGCACAAACAAGCCTCCACCCAAACCTTTGGCATTATCCAGGGCATCTGCGTTGTTGTTGCTGATGGTGACGTGTTCGAAACGAACCTGGCCACTGCGAATGAACAAGGCCCCTCCCATCCCGGCCCCATGACCCGCGCCACCATATCCATCGCCTGAGCCAAACCCACCCCGGGCATGAACATGCTGATAATAATAGTCTCCAGAGCAAGAGCTTCGTTTGGTACCATCGACGGATGCTGCTCGGCCCACATAAATCTCACCGGTTCCCCCACCTGCACCGAATCCACCCGCACCAGGATAGCTGTAACCAATACCAGCTCCACGACCGCCGCCACCACCAAAACCTCCTCTTTGCCCTGTGCCGCCAGCAGAACCAAAGTTTGGGTCATTGTTTTGGTACAGCCCATACCCTCCATAAAGGCCGTTTGAATCAAACAGACCATATCCAAACATACCACCGCCCGTGCTGTTGCAACCTCCAGGAATCACCTCTCCCCCAACTGCTGATGAGGCATTGATGGTCACCTCTGACATAGTCACATCACCATCATATATAAATAAACCACCGCCCATGCCGGCGCCGGCATCGGTATTGCGTCCTTCACCACCTTCTGCCAGCCCATTGCTGATGGTGATGTTGGATAGAGAAACCACTCCGGATTTGATGAACAGCGGTCGGTATTGGTTGTTACCACTGATGCTGCGATGGGTGGCATCACTGGTTAAAGTGACGTCTGAATCAATCAAGCGTTTCATCACACCGGTGGTGGTGACGTCGGTTGAAAGGGTGATGAGATCGGCACCTGAGTTGGTGTTGGCCTGCAATATGGCCCAACTGAGGGTGTTGGCTTGCAGTCCCGTGCCATCATCCAGTGGTTCAGTGACGGCATACTCAGCCGCTTGAGCTGCGCCACTGAAAGCCATTACAACCGCCAGACTCAGTGGGTGTTTTTGAGTTGTTTTTGGGGTGCTACACATAAAACCAGAAAACTTAAGCTTAACTAAATTAACATGTCACACTGACAGTTGTGTTTCAAGAAAAATTTACTTTATTGTTCCTGGGTTTCTGGATACTTTTCGGCCATGTCTGCTAAAGCTTTTTCTATCAATTGTTCCAGTATCACCAAGCGAATGTCGCTGAGTTTGTTGACATACAGGCAGGATTTGCCGGTTTTGTGTTTGCCCAACTGATCTAACAGCTCCTGATGTCTGGTCACGCCTGGCATCAGGTACAAGGCCAGGTTGGCTTTGCGGGGTGAAAAACCGATGCGCATGAAGTCACCTTCGCGGCCGGAATCATAGCGGTAGTGGTATTGACCAAAGCCCACGATGCTGGGTCCCCACATCTTGGCCTGGTAACCCGATACCCGCTCCATCATTTCCAGCAAGGTGAAAGCGTCTTGGCGTTTGTGTTCAGGGGTAACGGCAGTGAGGAATTTAATCACGCTGTGTTCGGTGGGTTGGGTTTTGTTAGATGACATGACAATTCCTGGTGACTGGGCAGGATTAATTATCGCACAAAGGCCGAGGGACAGAGGATGTTTGTGCTGCAAGCCATGGATAACACAAATGCATGTGATTCTTATTTATATTTAAACCATTGAAATTAAAGGTTTTTTTGACTTGGGGTTCAAACAAAGATACAATATACACATTAACACATCAAAACAGGATCATGAGCAACAAAAACAACACACACGCTACCCTGAATGAAGTTTTGACCAGCAAACTAACTTCCATCAATCAGTTTTTTCTGCATGCACGCATGGCCAAAGATTGGGGGCTGGAAGCCTTGGATGGCATGTTTTATAAAAAATCCATCAAAGACATGAAACAGGCCGACGATTTGATGGAGCGGATTTTTCTTTTGGGTGGCTTGCCGAACTTGCAAAAACTGAATCGTTTACGCATCGGCGAAAACACCGAAGAGGTGCTGTCGTGCAACGCCCAGTTTTTAGCTGACCAACACGCGGTGATCAAACAAGCTATTGGCCAGTGTGAAACGGCGCAAGATTACGTCAGCAGGGATTTACTGAGTGGCATTTTGAGCCACGAAGAAGACATCATTGATTGGCACGAAACGCAAGTATCGTTGATCAAAGACCTGGGCATCCACAATTACAACCAGTCACAAATGGGAGCAGACCAATGAAAGGTAACAACGAAATCATCAACGCATTGAACGAGTTATTGGTTTATGAGTTAACCGCCATGGATCAATATTTTGTCCACTCCCGCATGTATGAGGACATGGGCCTGACCAAGCTCTTTGAGCGCATAGATCATGAATTCGATGACGAAAAAGGCCATGCTGCGGTATTGATTGAACGCATTTTATTCCTCGAGGGCACACCCGACCTGTCCAAACGCGATGGCTTGAACATCGGCTCCACGGTGCCGGCCATGCTGGAAAGCGACCTCAACATCGAATACGCCGTACAAAAGGCATTGAAACAGGTGATGGCCCTGTGTGAGCAGGAAAAAGATTACGTGACCCGAGATCAATTGCTGGTGTTGTTAGATGACACCGAAACCGATCACGCCTATTGGCTGGAAAAACAGTTGCGGTTAATCAAGTTGACCGGACTGGAAAATTACTTGCAGTCACAAATGTAATCTCTCCAGAGAACCTGAGCCCTTGCTTCTATCAGGTTTTGGGCCCAACACAGTTACTTTCGTTTTGCTGAATTGTTCCCTCTGGTGCTGAATGTTTTCAGTTAAAATGATGGATTACAATGACATGAAGACACCGTGAAGCGGCAACCCATCACCACCGACCAAGTCACCCTGTTGGCTGAAGCGTATGGCGACAATAACCCTGTGGACTTGGTAGCCAAGCCTGCCATCGGTGTACCCAAAAAGTTATGCCAAACCTTTCCCCGTTTTATGTCCAGCGCTGGCGTCACTTGGGCGTTGTATCATTCCCGTGTCACAGCGGATCGTTTGCTGGCGGCGTTTAAAACCGCTCGTGACCTTGGGCACATAGATAAACGCATGGTTGGCCCCACATCACGGGGATTCTCATCAACCGAACCATTTGGCATTTTTTAGGCCGGAGGCAAACAGCATATGGAAAGACCTGAACAAGTAGATCAAAGCTCAGTGACTGGCGATAACAAGGAGCCAGACAGCAAAGCCTCTCTCAGCCAGCTGCGATTGATTGGACCCTTGGTAAGACCTTATAAAAAGCACATCATGCTGGCCTTGCTGTTGTTGTTCTTGGGCGCCGCTGCCAACCTGGCCATCCCAGTGGCATTCAAACAAATGATTGACCTGGGGTTTGCGGCCGAGAACCAAGACACTTTGTCCTATTATTTTGTCTTGGTATTTGTGGTTTCTTCTTTGATGATTCTGTTCACTTCGCTGCGCTATTTTTGGGTGTCTTGGATTGGCCAACGGGTGGTCACGGACCTGCGCAAAAAAGTGTATGGACAAGTGATGGGACAGTCGCAAGAGTTTTTCGAAAAAACCAAAACCGGAGAAATTCTGTCTCGCATCAATACCGACACCACGTTGGTGGAAACGGTGGTCGGCAGCACCTTCTCCATCGCTTTGCGCAGTGCCGTGACTTTTTTTGGCGCTGCATTTATGATGATTGTATCCAGCCCCAAACTGGCCATGTACATTGCTTTTCTGATTCCGCTGGTGGTGATACCCATTGTCCTCACCGGACGGCGCATTCAGAAATTGTCCAAGGCCGAACAAGACCGCATAGCCGACTCCTCGGCACTGGCCACAGAAACCATCAATGCCATGCACACGGTCCAGGCTTTTGCTCAGGAAGCCAATGAAAACAACAAATTCATTGATGCCATCAACAAGGCCTTCAAAGCGTCCGTAGCCTCTATCCGCATGACCACCATCATGTCGTTGTTGGTTGGCTTCGTGATTTTTGGCGGCATTGTTTTTGTGCTGTGGTTGGGCGCGCGTGATGTGATTACCGGTGACATGACCGCCGGCACCCTCAGCCAGTTTGTCATGTATGCCATCATGGCAGCCACCTCGGTGGGTGCCTTGTCGACGGTCTGGAGTGAGCTGAAAAAAGCCGCTGGTGCCTTGGAACGCATCATCGAGTTAATGAACACTCACTCTGTCATCACTGACCCAGTCAAACCCAAACCTTTGGGCGGTACTGTGCTGGGTAATGTCAGCTTGGACCAGGTCAATTTTGCCTACCCCAGCCGGTCTGATATGAATGTGTTGACTGACATCAGCTTTGAGGTGGTGCCTGGACAAACCGTGGCCTTGGTCGGCCCCTCTGGGTCGGGTAAGTCCACCCTGTTTCAGTTGTTGATGCGGTTTTATGAGCCCCAGTCGGGCAGCATCAAACTCGATGGCACACCCATTGAGCAGTTCAAACTCACCGACTTGCGCGCGCAATTTTCGCTGGTCGCCCAAGACGTGACGATTTTTTCTACCTCTGCCAGGGAGAACATTGCCTACGGCCGGCCACAGGCCACTGATGAAGAAGTCAAAGCCGCTGCCCGACTCGCTCATGCCGATGACTTCATAGAAAACCTACAAGACGGTTATGATACTTACCTGGGTGAGCGTGGGGTGCGCCTGTCAGGCGGTCAAGCCCAGCGGTTGTCCATTGCCCGCGCCATCATCACCGATCCCCCGGTGTTGTTATTGGATGAAGCCACCAGCGCACTGGATGCCGCCAGCGAACAGTTGGTCCAGCAAGCTTTAAATGACATCATGAAAGACCGCACCACACTGGTGATTGCGCACCGTTTGGCCACCATCCGCAAAGCCGACCAGATCATCGTTATGGATCAAGGTCAAGTGGTTGCCAGAGGCAAACATGAACAACTGATTCGCGACAATGCCCTGTATGCTGAATTGGCCAAACTACAATTCACCGATGAGGGCGCCTAACAGGCTTGCATTCTCTCTTCTTTCTACGTAAAGTGTAGTAGATTAACCATCGGATATTTTATGAAGACCAAAATCTTGCTGCTGTTACTCCTCTGTGGTCCGGTCTGTGCCACGGAACCAACCAATCCTTTGCTTGGCGCCTGGCACCTCACCGGTGTTGAGTGGTTATCCACAGAAGGAAGTTCCGCTCTGACTGATGTGCAACCCGGCTTGTTTGTGTTCACAGCAGGTCATTATGCCTTGATGTGGAGCCCCATCAACAAACCCAGGACGCCATTTAAAGTGTTGTCCCAGCCCACCGATGAGGAAGCCATAGCTGGCTTCAAGTCAGTGGTTTTCAACGGCGGCTCTTATCAATATACAGCGGGTAAATTGGTGACCCAGGCAGAAGTGGCCAAAGTCCCTGGCTTCGAAACCGGACAGCAGTTTTTTGAAGTGTCCGCAGCAGCCGACCTGCTAACCCTGACCTTTTATGATGAAATTTATCCAGATGGCAGCAAACCCGAGTGGGCTGGTAAATGGCGCACGGTTTTTACCCTCAAAAAAGCCAGTGACTGAGTACTGTTAACACCCAAGCTAAGAGCCGATAATCCGCAGCTCAGGTGTTGTGGATGGTGTGGCTGTGGGTGATGTTGACGGTGGCTTGCAACATGTGTGACACCGAACAGTATTTTTCTGCCGATAATTTAATGGCCCTGGCCACCTGTTTTTCCGATAATTCACTTCCTGTAACGACAAAATGCAGGTTAATGTCTGTGTAGATTCTGGGGACTTCCTCGCGTCGGTCTGCTGTCACTTCGACTTCAATGTCGCTGAATGTTTGTTTGGCTTTGGTCAGAATCAGCTTCACATCGATGCCGGCACAGGCACTCAAGCCCATCAACACCACTTCCATCGGTGAAGGTCCTATTTTTTCCCCGTCGGCGGTGGTGGGAGAGTCCATCACAATAGACTGGTTACTGTCGTTGCTACTGACAAAGGTGTAGTTGTCCAGCCACTTGGTGGTGACTTGTGGTTTATCTTGGTTCATTATCTTGCTCGTCTTGTTGTCCTGCTTGGGCTTGTTTGTCATTGCTGAGCAACCACATCATGCCTTGTCTGAAGGCACTGGGCACGCTGCTCATGTGGGTGTGTCCAGTGGCTGTCTTTACTTGTAATTGCCAGTGGTGGGGTTTGTTGTCCCAGTATGTTAACCAAACATCTCGACTTTGTTGGTAGACCTCGCCATCACCATCGGCTTGCATGATAAACAAGCGTGGCTGTGACTGGGTGGGTTCGATGGCCTTGGTGAACTGCTTGGTGTTGCGGTGAATGGCCGGATTACTGGCTATCAAGCCGGCAAAAGTTGTTGGCTGGAACATGGCGCAGTAAATGGCAAACTGGCCACCCAAAGACTGACCGAACAACATGCGTTGCTGTGGATCAGAGGGGTGGTTTTTTTCCACCCACGGGATCAGTTCTGCAGTCAAAAACCGATGAAATGATTCGGCCCCACCATAGTGGTCTTGTCCTGCAGCTGGCAAAGTAAAATCTGTGCTTCTGCGGTTGCCCTGACGCCAATCGTCAGTTCCGTAGGCGATGCCCACCAAAATCACCGGTGGCAACGGTGGCAACTCATCAAAAAAGCCCAAGTATTTGGCATAGGGCACCAACATCGGAAAGGTGTTGCCACCATCCAACAAATAAACCGTGGGCAGTTTTTCAGATGGCTTGGTTCCGGGAGGTACACGAACGTAGATGTGGTAATCGTGTTCAAGCGTGGTCGATGACATCAGCTGGTAGTGGCTGTCATCCAAGCCATTCAGGTGTTCTAAAGGCTGGCTGTGGGTAGCCATTGGCCCAGCCAGTAATAGCACCAATAATATCCAGCCACTGGTGGTCATGTGAGGTCCCTATGGTCAGCCGGTGGCTGGGCTTGCACCACCTGATTTTTGCCCTGGGACTTGGCTTGATACAAGGCCTGGTCTGCGCGGTTGATGCATTGTTCAAAGTCCAACAGGTCTCCCTGACAAACAAACACACCAATGGAAATGGTGTAACTCACCTGCTGATCGTTGTGGCTCAGCTGAGAACCTGCCACGGTCAAGCGAATGGTTTCGGCTTTCTCTATGGCAGTGGCCTCATCCAATTCTGGCAGCAACAACACAAACTCTTCGCCTCCCATGCGACCCATCTGTTGTGATCCGAGCAACAGCGATTCTGTGGTGTTTACCAAGTGTTTCAGTACTTGGTCTCCCAAATCATGTCCATACTGGTCATTGAGTTTTTTGAAGTCATCGATGTCAATTATGCCGACCGCGTAGGGTTGTTGGTTGGTTTTGGCTTTGGCCAGTTGCTTGGTGCCCAGGGCAAATACTTGGCGGCGGTTATTGGTTTTGGTGAGAAAGTCGGTGCGGGAACTGCGCAAATAAAACCGCCTCGAACGGTACAAAAACCAAGACAAAATGGCCAGAGCCACCGCCAAAGTCAACGCCACAAATCCAGTCAAGCGGTTGATTTTATTTTGCTTGGCCTGTTGTTCCAGCTCCAGTTCATTGATGGTGTTTTGTTTGGTTTGTTGAGCCAATTCCAGTTGCTTGATGCGCAGCTTGTCGGCCAAGGCTTGCTGTTGAAACTCAGACAAGGTTTTATCAAAAGTCAATGATTGTGCCGCAACGGCATTTTCAATAAAAGCCTGTTTAGACGCTTGTTCAGCATCCAATAGCTGCCACAGTTGTTCGGTGGCTGACTCATACTGTCCCAAAGAAAAATCACGAATCAACCGAACCTGTTGGTCTATGGTTCTTTGCGATTCTGGTAACTCACCTGATTGCAAAAATTGTTCTGCCAACTGACCCGCTCTTTGGTACTGCTGGTCACGAAAATAAGCCACCACCCTGATCCCTTCAAGCACATTGATGAAGTAGGTTTCTGACGTGGTGTGGGCCAACTCGAGTGCCATGTTGGCTGCTTCAATGGCGTCTGCAAATTGATTTTGATGAAACCATTTATAGGCCTCATTGTAGTGCGCAAAAAAAGTGAAATCACTGAAGTCAGGGTGTTGCGCTGCCAGTTCGAACAGGCCCTTGATGTGATTCTCAGCTTGTTGCCACTTGCCCATCTTGACACTTTCACCCACCATGTTGTGCAACATGTTATAAATGTCCTGAGTGTCGTCCAACTCCAACCAATGTTCATAGGCTTTTTGGTAATATTCATAGGCTTTGTCATGCAGGTCATTGGCTCGGTACAAGTTGCCAGTGGCGTTATGGATCATCGCCGTGGCACCGCCAGCCAGCTCGTACTCTCTGGCCACCGTGGCGGCCTCTTCCAACACCATCAGGCCCTTTTTGAATTCATCAAAGCCTGTGCGAAAACAAAAAGCCAAATACACCAGGGAACCGGTGATGGCTTCGGGGTCATTGGCTTTTCGGGCGACCTCTGCTGCGGTTTCCCGGTCCACACAATAAGTCGCTGGGTCGTTGGTTAACAAGTAGTCCATGTAGGACCGGTCTTGCAAGCTCTGTGCCCAGTATTTATTGGGCCTGCCGGCTTTTTCGAACACCTCGATTGATTCGGTGAAAGCCGTTTTGGCCGCTTCAATCTGATCATTGACTTCTAACACCAGGCCTTTTTTGTGCAAAAACCGACCCTGGTCTTCAGCTGGCCAGCCATCGATTTTGGCTTCGGTTTGTTGCACCAATGCCAATTGGCCGGTCTCTGTCTTTATGGCTGACAGTTCCGCTTCGAAAGCTTCAAAGGGTGTGGCGGACCAGGCCTGCTGCCCACAACAAAGCCAAACCAGCAGACCACCCAGGATGTATTTATGATGCTTCAAGGCCTTCTCTTCAATTCAAACCATGGTAACCAGTATAGATGATGGCTCAGCATGGCATCAAGCAGTTAGGCCTGATGTCATTTAACGCAACAAGGGCGACCAGCTGGGTTCTCGCACATCACCAGCTGAGAGTACCAGGTCATTGGAGGTCTGTCCATCGGTGGTGACTGCCTTCAACAGGCCTTTACCCGCCGCAGTCTTGGTGGCAAACAGCACCATCGCGCCATTGGGCGCAAAGCTTGGGGTTTCATCCAACTGCCCATCGCTGATCATTTGCAAGGTATTGGAGGGGCGGTGATACAAAGCAATCTGGTAGCGGTTGTTGTTACCGTGCACCATGGCGATGTATTTCCCATCCGGAGACAAGCTTGGTCTGGCATTGTAATCACCTTCAAAAGTGATGCGTCTGGCTTTTTTGTTGACCAAGTCGGTTTGGTATATCTGGGGTTTGCCACCGCGATCTGATGTAAAGAACAGGGACTGCCCATCAGGCGACCATTCTGGCTCGGTGTCTATACCCCAGTGATTGGTGATTTGAGTCAGACTTTTATCAAAAATATTGACCAAGTAAATTTCAGGGTTGCCTGATTTCGATAAGGTGATCGCCAAGCGTTGTCCATTGGGTGAAAACTTGGGGGCACCATTGATGCCTTCATAGCTGGAAATCAAAGTTCTGGCACCGGTACTCAAGTCTTGGATGTAGATGGCTGAGTTGCCTTGTTCAAATGATACGTAGGCCAGTTTTTTTCCGTCAGGTGACCAGGCCGGAGACAACAAGGGTTCTTTAGAAGTCACCAATGACTGGGGCGCAAAACCATCAGAATCAGCAACGATTAACTGGTATTTGTAATCAGCGCCTTGCTTTACTGAGGTCACATACGCGAGTTTGGTAGAAAACACCCCAGGAATGCCCAGTATCGCTTCATAAATGCGGTCAGCAATATAGTGGGCCCCTGCCCGTGCTTGGTGTTTATTCAAGGGCAACGTCAACGCCAACATTTGTTTTTGGTCGGCCACTGAAGCCAGCCGAAACCGCACTTCCATGCGGTCCGCATCCAGGTGGGTGATGTCCCCATAAGAAACATAATCCGCGCCCAACAAGCGCCAGGTACCATAATTCAAATCGGCGTCAGAGCCCGGTCGCTCGACCAGCAATTCCTTATCCAGGGCTTTGAATTGTCCGGAACGAGACAAATCATTGCGAATCACTGCAGCCATATCGGTGCTTAAGGCGTCGCCTCGGTTGACAAAATCAGCCACAGCAATGGGCAGCGCAGCCGCATTCCCACCATCGATGGTGATGTTCAGCTGAGCTTGGGTGTGGAACGAACACAGCATGACGAATAACAATAAGGTCTTTTTCATGTATCAATCTCCTTGATATTGAAAGTTAAAGTTGAGTCTTCGGTCAAATACGTCCTCAAAGCCGGCATACGGCAATGGGTCGGCTTTTTTGACCGCGTTAATGATGGAGTTTCTGGCCACAGCGCTGGCATTACAAGGTGAGCCAATGGAGACATCAATGACCCCGCCCCCTGGTATTTGGTTGACTTTGATGACGCACTGCAAGCCGGGTCTGGTACCACTGGGCCTGGCCCATTGGCGGGTCACGGCTGCCTGAATGGCAGCAATGTATTGCGTTTGTAGGGTGCGTTTTTGGTCTTCTGCACCATTCCTGACCCCTACCGGCGGCTGGCTGGTTTGGCTTTGCTCTTGGGGTGTTGCTTTGGGTTCAACCGCTGGTGGTTTTTGGGCCTGTTGTTCAGCTTCCAGGCGCTTGCGGCGCAATTCTTCCAGCTTTTTTTGTCGTTCGGTTTTCTCGGCACGTTTAACCGGGTCGACCTGCGGTTTAATCACTGGCTTTTCGACTGGTTTTTCAATCGGCTTTTCCACGGGTTTTTCAACAGGTTTCGGCGGTTCCTTGATAGGCACCACAGGCTCTGGTTTGGGTTCAGGCGATTGGGTGACTGGTTTTTCTATGGGTTTTTCTACTGGTTTTTCTACTGGTTTTTCTACGGGTTTTTTAGGTACTTCAACTGGCTTGTTGTTTGCCATAAACTGATCCAAATCCATGATTTCTGCCTGAATGGCGATGCCTTTGGGCGGGGTGATGCTGACTTGTTGGGTAGAAATCATCAACAACGCCACAATCGCCAAGTGCAAACCCACTGAGTACAACAGCGCTTGTCTTTGTTCTGGTTCAAAACTCAAGACAGCCATGGGTGATTATTGCTCCGGTTTGATGGGGTCACTGATCAGACCCACTTTTTTGGCGCCGGCCTTTTGCACAATGGCCATGGCCTGATAGACCTGCCCGTAACTGACTGATTTGTCAGCGCCAATCATGATCGGCAGCTCTTCATTGACTTTCACAAAAGCCGTGAGTTTTTGCGTCAATGTCTCAGCATCAATCAACTCATATTCACCACCAATGCTCAAATACAAATCACCGTTGGCTGTGACATTAACCACCGCCGGCTCCGTTTCAATGGTGATGGTGTTGGCATTCGATTCAGGCAGTGCCACATCCACACCGAGGTTCATCAGTGGCGTGGTGATCATAAAAATAATCAACAACACCAAAGTCACGTCGATGTACGGCACCACATTGATTTCGGCCTTAACTTTGCGTGGTCGCCTCATGTGTTCACCCTATCTGACGGTGTAAGATAGCTGAAAACTCTTCCTTGAAGGCATCATACTGTGCATATATGCGCTCCACTTTGTCGCTGTAGCGGTTATAAAAAATCACCGCTGGAATGGCCGCAAACAAACCCATGGCGGTGGCAATCAGCGCCTCTGAAATACCTGGTGCCACCAGTGCAATGGTGGCTTGGGTCACATCTGACAACGCATGAAAGGACAGCATGATACCGATCACCGTGCCAAACAAACCGATATAAGGGCTGGTAGAACCAATGGTGGCCAAGGTCGGTAAATGACTTTCTAATTTTTCAATTTCGCGGTTGAGGGCCACCCGCATGGCACGGTCTGAGCCTTCGATGGAGCGGATGCCGCCATTGCTGGCGGTTTGTTTGCGCTTGAACTCCTTGAAGCCTGCTTCAAAAATCAGCGCTGAACCGGTGTTCTTTTTGCTCGACAGTGAGTCGAACAGTTTGTTCAAATCCACGCCAGACCAAAAGTGCTCTTCGAATTTTTTTGCCTGATTTTGGGCATTGGCTAAAATTCGACCTTTGGAAAAAATAATCAACCAAGACCACACCGAAGCCAGAATCAAAATAATCATAACCACCTTCACTGGCATCGAGGCACTCATGATGATTTCGTAATAAAATTGTCCGCTGTCGTTCAAAACATCTCTCCTTTAAATTAAATAATGGCCTCTAAATATTCGGTTGGAAATCGCATGGGTTTGAATTTGGTGGCATTCAAACTGACGATTTGTACCTGAGCCCGAGCCATCAACACCCCTTCTACATGTATCTCCTGAGCCACCATCATGGAAATTTTGCTGTGGCTGATGACCTGGGTACTGACGGTCAACAAATCATCCAAACGCGCAGGCAAAATGAAATCTATGTCCATCTTGCGAATGGCCAGGATCACATTGGCTTGTTCCCTCATGTGGCTTTGTTGCAAACCTTTAGAACGTAACCATTCAGTCCGCGTGCGCTCGAAAAAGTTCAAATAATTGGCGTGATAAACCACACCACCGGCGTCGGTGTCCTCATAATATACCCGGAATTGATGGGTGTATTTGGGGCTTTCAGCTGTTGTTTTCATTCAAAAATATCTTGATTTAGGTTGTTTTTAGACGGTGGCTTGAGCCCCAGGGTTTGCCAGGTTTTGGCCGTGGCGATGCGCCCCCGGGCGGTACGTGCAATCAAGCCTTGTTGAATCAAATAGGGTTCTATCACATCCTCGACGGTGCCCCGCTCTTCGGATAAAGCTGCGGCCAGCGAATTGATCCCAACTGGGCCACCTTCGAATTGTTCGGTGATGATTTCCAGCAGTTTGCGGTCCATCTCATCCAGGCCTTTTTGATCCACTTGTAGCATGTTCATGGCACTGGCGGCTATGGCTGCGGTGATGACGCCATCCCCTTTGACTTCGGCAAAATCACGCACCCGGCGCAACAAACGATTGGCAATCCTTGGGGTGCCGCGTGAACGCCGGGCCACTTCCAGGCAACCGGCCTGGTCGGCTTCAATATTTAAGATGTTGGCAGACCGGGCCACAATGTGAGTCAGGTCCTCGGTATCATAAAATTTCAACCGTTGCACGATACCAAAGCGGTCGCGCAACGGCGAAGTCAGCAAACCAGCCCGGGTGGTGGCACCCACCAAGGTGAAGGGCGGTAAATCCAGTTTGATGGAGCGGGCAGCTGGCCCTTCGCCAATCATGATGTCGATTTGAAAATCTTCCATGGCAGGATACAAAACTTCTTCGACCACCGGCGATAAGCGGTGAATTTCGTCGATAAACAAAACATCATGCGGTTGCAAGTTGGTCAGTAAGGCCGCCAAATCACCGGCTTTTTCCAGTACCGGACCGGATGTTTGTCGCATTTGTACGCCCATTTCATTGGCAATCACATGGGCCATGGTGGTTTTACCCAATCCTGGTGGGCCAAAGATCAGCACGTGATCCAGTGATTCAGCGCGGTTTTTAGCGGCCTGAATAAACAACTCCATTTGTTCTTTGACTTCCTTTTGGCCCAGGTAGTCTTTGAGAATTTGTGGTCGGATGCTGGCTTCAATCACCTTTTCCTGAGCGCTTTCTGGCAGCCCGCCAAGCAGTCGATCATCAAGGTCCATGTCCATCAGCCGGCTCCTTTCAATTGTAAACATTCACGGATGATGGCTTCGACACTCATGTCATCCTTGGCCACCTGTTTAACCATTTGACTGGCTTCGGTGGGTTTAAAGCCCAGTGCTTGTAAGGCCGATTCGGCTTCCGCCTGAATGCCAAAACGGCTGGCTTGGGGTTTGTTGGGGTCATCAGCAGACATGCTGGTCACATCGACCTTGTCTTTCATTTCAATGATCAACCGTTGGGCGGTCTTCTTGCCAATTCCAGGGACTTTGACTATGGCGTTGACGTTCTGCTCTTGAATCACTTGGGCAAACTCAGCTGAGCTCATGGTCGACAGTATGGCCAAGGCTGATTTGGCACCAATGCCATTGACTTTCAACAGGGTGCGAAACAACGACCGTTGCGCCAGGGAACGAAAACCATACAGAATCGAGGCATCTTCACGCACCAGGTGATGAATCACCAAGGTTAACGGTTGGTTTAACTCTGGTAGTTCAAAGAACACACTGGTCGGTGCTTCCACTTCATAACCCACGCCACCCACATCGATAATCAGGTGTGCTGGCGGGTCAGTATGTATCAGGGTACCTTGCAAACGGCCAATCATTGTTTAACCTTCAAAATTTTCTCCAATTGCTGGTGTTGTTGGCCACCAGTCTTTGCTGTGCCCAACGGTTGTTGGCATGGCAGATAGCCACGGCCAAACCATCGGCAGCATCGTTTTGTACTTTTTCATCTAGCTTTAACAACAACTTCACCATGTATTGAACCTGCGTTTTGTCAGCACCACCTTTACCCACCACCGCTTGTTTGATGGCTTTGGGGGCGTATTCATGGACCACAATGTCATTGGCCACCGTGGCACAGATGGCTGCTCCTCGTGCCTGTCCCAGTTTAATCGCTGCATTGGCGTTTTTGGCCATAAACACCGTTTCAATGGCCATTTCGTGCGGTTGATACTGTTTAACCAAGTTGTTGATGGCCACAAAAATAATTTTTAGACGCTCAGGAAAGTCGCCATCTCCACACTTCACTGTTTCATGGTGCACGTGTTGTATGGTCTGGTCTTTACAATCAATGATGCCCACCCCCGTAAATCGAGAACCAGGATCAATGCCGATGATGCGTCGCATGGCTTAAATGGTATCAAATAAGGCCTTTATTTTATGTTATTGGTTTAATTGTTTGTTGATATATTATAATTAACTATTACCCATCAATAGATAGAATACACCTTGTGTGGAACTGGTTTAAACAATTGCTTCATATCAAAGACCGGCCCGTGGCTAAGCAAATGGTTGAAGAAGACCAAAAGAACCACCATCGCGAACGCAAACGCCGCCATTTCTTTAAATACTCTCGGTTAAGGCAGCAAAGAAAAACCAGGTCCAGATCAACCCGTATCACAGTGAAAGTCTATGATGCTTTCCTTCAGTTCCTCAACTTCAAAAAATGAATAACAAATCCCAGACCGGTTGTTTGGTACAATTTTCATTTTCACATTAAACAGCTGTTATGAAAATTGCTTCCTGGAATGTCAACTCACTGAAAGTTCGCCTGGACCATGTGTTAGATTGGCTGGATACCGCTGAACCCGATGTGCTGGCACTACAGGAAACCAAGATGACCGATGAAGTGTTTCCAGTCGCAGCCATTGAAGCAGCGGGATACCACGTGGTTTTTTCCGGTCAGAAAACCTACAACGGGGTGGCCATCATTGCCAAGAGCCAACCTGAAGATATCATCACCGACATTCCTGGGCTGGAAGATCCTCAACGTCGAATACTGGCTGCCACTGTCGATGATGTGCGCATCATTAATTTGTACGTGGTCAATGGCTCTGCTCCCGGCACCGAAAAATTTCAATACAAGCTCAACTGGTTGGACAAAGTCACGCACTTCGTTGAACAACAAATGGCCGAGTACGATGATCTGGTGGTGTTGGGAGATTTTAATATAGCCCCCGATGATCGCGACGTACACGATCCGATCAAATGGCATGAGAAAATTTTGTGCACCACCGAAGAACGCCAGGCTTTGAATCGTATGTTGGATCTTGGGCTGCAAGACAGTTTTCGATTGCTGCATGATGACGGTGGTTTTTTCAGTTGGTGGGATTACCGCATGAATGGTTTTCCACGGAACCTGGGTTTACGCATTGACTTGGTGTTGTGTTCCGATGAAATGTCTGAAGCAGTCACAGCTGCCTACATTGATGTTGAACCCAGAAAGTTAGAGCGTCCTTCTGATCACACTCCGGTCGTTACCGAATTTGATTGGTGAGTTGCTGACCCCTACAACCTGCTTTTTTACTGTCTTTTTTTCAGCCCTTTCAGCTTGCCTGAAATGTCAATTTGTGGGGCAACACCCACCGATTTTAAAAATACGCTTTGTTTTAGCTGTTTATATATTAATATAAGTTGCTGATATATAATGTTTTTTTATACTTTTTGCTCGCTTTGTTTTGTTACTGGTTTTTTGGTTACTTTTTAACCAACTGGTGCAGCCACATGATTTGAGCTGAAAAACTCAGTCACCACAGCACATTGAAAGCGGCTTTCGTTGATAAAAATGATTGATGCGTTTTTTTGAAGTGATTTCATGGTGGGTCGTATAGGATTTGAACCTATGACCAATGGATTAAAAGTCCACTGCTCTACCAGCTGAGCTAACGACCCATTTTGAAACAAACAGGATTTGAAACAAGAACTGTTTCGAGGTGCGCAATGATAAAATAATTCAAATAATTAGGCAAGTTTTTTTAGCCCTTATTTAATCTTTTTTCCCTGCCACTCAATCCACCCACCTGAGTGCCTGTTTTGCGGGTCATGGTGGGTCCAATGCACCACCCCACCCTGTTGATTCCATTCGTATTGGCCACGGACGCCAAGCTTGTCCCCGACACTGATGGGTACCCGCTGGGCCAAGTCGATGTTGTGAGCCACCAAAACCGTTCGACTGCCAATGGTTAAAATAAATTTCTGGTGTCTGCTGCCCTGCATGTCGTCAGGTAAAAGGCGACTGACTGTGCCCTGCAACTCTACCCAAGCGTCATTGGCCTTGGTGGCATAAAGGGTTTCAAGGGCATTGGCATCTTTGTCTGTCTCAGGTTGCTTTTCCGTTACCCACCAGCTTATCAGTAACAACACAAAAAAAACGCCTGAAACCAGGCGTTTTTTATGGCTTTTTGGGCGGTTGTTACTGCTCATTCCAAGCGTTGTAACCACCGGTTAAATTGAACACTTTGGTGTGCCCTTTTTTGCGGAAGTATTCGGCCGCAGACATCGATGATTGGCCTACCTGACAAACAAATACCAGTGGCTCATCTTTGGCCATCGACTCAACAGTTTGGATTGTTTCCTTATCTAACCTCACGGCATGTTCCACGCTGCCTTCAGCAAACTTTTCTTCAGAACGCACATCCAACACCATGGGGTTGGCCACATCGGTATCGAACCAATCGCGCAGTTCGGCAGCTGTCAGTGGTTCTACAGCCGGCGGTTCGTTGGGGTTTTTGATGCGCAGGCCTGAACCCTGCAACTCATCTACCCAGCTGATTTCTATGCCTGCTGCACGTTTGGCCGTACCAATATCCATATAAACCTTCAAGTCACCCACATCGGCCACCACTTCATAGCCTTTGGGCATTTCTAGGCTGAAA
>Ga0208793_1000267_pt1 | contig 36790 bp, 22 predicted proteins | sample 17_taG_FD_184092 | JGI IMG/M metagenome (GOLD analysis project Ga0208793, IMG submission 184092) | Marine viral communities from the Subarctic Pacific Ocean - 17_ETSP_OMZ_AT15314 metaG (SPAdes) (version 2) | ecosystem: Environmental > Aquatic > Marine > Oceanic | place: Pacific Ocean | collected... | reverse complement strand
GATAATAATACAAATGATTTAAACCCTGGAGATTATACTGCTATGGAAAACGGTACAAACCCACTTGAAATAGGCGCACAAACAGTCGGGAGTAAGTTTAGTAATGGCCAAATAGACCAAGTAACTATTTTTGATTATGCACTTTCACAAGACCAAGTAACTCAACTTGGGGCAGAGGGTTATGCTTTTAATTTTATACCTAATGACTATATAGATTTAGGAACTACCACCGCTTATGACACAGGTGATTTATCTGCTGCTATTTGGGTTAATGCTTCAAGCTCAAGAACAAGTACTATTTATGCTTTTAGTAACTCTGGCTCTCCTGCATTTGCTGGTTTTGACTTTGTAATATACACCAACAACGAAATAAGAATTAGAAGAAGTACAACAACCAAAAGCAATACAACAAACCAGATAAACATAGGTTTTGTAAGCGACACTTGGCAACATCTAGCTCTTACTTATAGTGAGTCAACAAACACTTTAAAGGTGTTTTTAAACGGAGTGCTTAAAGCCACTAATGTAGGAACTAATCAAACAAACACAGCTAGTAAAAAATTAACAATAGGCTCATATAAAGGAGCAAGTGCTTTTTTTGATGGTGAACTTTCTAATGCTCAAGTACTTAACTCAAAACTTGAGGATTCTGAAATAGCAACTCTTTACAATAATGGTAAACCACTAGCAGATATGTCTTCATTTACCTCCTTACAAGGGTGGTGGAAATTAGATGATACAGCTACTTTTAATTCTAGCACAAGTGTTTGGACTATTCCTGATGACAGCTCTAATTCAAATAATGGAACAAGTGTTGGTATGAACGCATCTAACTTAGTTGCAAGTAATATAAATGGAGAGCTTATAGCAAATCCAATGATAACTAGCCCTAAACCTATAGCTTACTATCAATTAGGTGATCAATCAGCATACAACGGATCTAACTATCTTGTACCAAATAATAGTTTAAGTGACTATAATCTTAAATGGGTCAAAAACAACTCATCATACAATGCAGGAGATAGTATTAATATTCCAGGAATTAATAAAGCTTTAGCTGGAGCTACAAGTATGAGTATGACTTTCTGGGTGTATCTTGATCCAGCAGTATATCCTAATGGTATAGTTTTTAGAATGAACAACTCTCCCGGGTATATGTCTTTTAGTTTTGTTAGATATGGCAACAGTAGAGGCCCAGTTTGGGTATGGTCAATTGGCGATGGAACTAATGTTTCTGGACCAGCCGGATCAAAAAATGTTGTAAGAAAACCAAATTTTTACAACTCTGATTTCGTTTCATCTCCCACAGGTGGTAGCAATATCTGGTGGAATATAACATGTACTTGGGATGGTTCTACTATGAAAGTTTATAGAAATGCGGTAACACAATCGAGCCGATGGGGAACATACACTGGAACTATACCAAGTTCTACTAATGCTACAGCTTTTTTAGGGGCTACTAAGGTGGGATCAAACTCAAGCGTGGCAAATGAATTATTTTTGAATGGAAGACTTTCAAATGTCGCTTTTTGGAGAAATTACACTTTAACACAAGATGAGGCTACAGAAGTTTACAACAATGGAGCTCCACTTGATTTAAATAGTTTTTCAGGAGCTGCACCTGAAGCTTGGTATAAACTTGATTCTTCTGAAATTTTTAATAATGCAAGTACAGAGTGGAGTGTAGACAACAACGCATATCCTTCTGTTTACAAAAGTTCTTTAAATTTTAATGGAAATGATTATATAAATTGTGGCACAGGTAGTAGATTTAACATAGATCAAATAACTATTTCAGCTTGGGTTAAAAGAAATTCTTCAATAGGTAATTATGCAGTTGCCGCAGGAGTTAGAAACACTAATAATGGCCCAAGTCCTTATATAATCAATTTATCAACTGCATCATCTAAATTAATTAAGTTTGTAATAACTCAATCAAACTCTACAGGAATAATAGTAAATAGTAATACTTTAATTGAAGATGACATTTGGTATCACGTGGTAGGTGTAGCTGATGGTAGTAATGTTCTAATATATGTAAATGGAGATTTACAAACAGACCAAAAAACTTATGACGGCACTATTATTTCTCCAACTCAAAATTTTAATATAGGTAGACAACCGTCAGCATCTACTTATTATTGGAATGGTGAATTATCAAATGTAGCTGTTTTTGACACGGGTCTATCACTGTCACAAGTAGAAACTCTTTACAACAATGGAACCCCAGAGGCTTCAATAAGTCATTCACCATTATCCTGGTGGAAACTTGATAATACTACTACAGGTATTCAAGACTCTGCTGGTTCTAATGATGGAACTAGCAACGGAGCTACGGAATATGCTGGCTTTGTTAATTCTTTAGCTGGTGAAAGTTCAAATATGGATTCATCTAACTTAGTTGTAAGCGACTTACAGCAGACATCTGGTTATAGTCCGTACGCATTAAGTCTAGATGGGATTAATGATGTTCTTACAATACAAAATAGCTCTACTTTCAATTTAGGAACTGCTTTTGCTATAAGCGGTTGGTTTAATTTTAGTTCTAACAAATATCAAGGACTTATTAGTTTTGATGCTACAAGTGGCGGTTCACCTAGAGGTTGGTTTTTATTTCAAATACCAACTAATAATGAGATTAGATTTTTTGATGGAACTAATACTCGTACTTTAAAAACATCATATACAACTACTAACCAATGGGATAGTTTTATAATAACTTATGATGGAACAGATTTAGTTTTTTATATAAACGGAAATCAAGAAAGCACTCAAGCAGTTTCAGTTGATTTACAAACCAATGGAAATGATGGTCAAATAGGAAACAATCAATATGCTTCTGGTAGATTTTTTGATGGTAAGGTTTCAAATATTGCTCTTTGGAATGTTGGGTTATCTTCTACACAAGTAACAGAAATCTATAACGAAGGCGTTCCAAGTAACTTGCATAATTTCTCAGGAACTGCTCCAGTTTCTTGGTGGCAATTAGGAAGTAATAGTTCCTACAACTCAAGTGCTAATACTTGGACTTGTTTAGATGAGATTGGAACTAACAATGCAGTAAGTGCTGGTAATATGACAAATGATGATATTGTAGATGGTGTTGGATATTCAGCAAGTGGTTTAGGAAGTAGTTCAATAGATATTAAAGGAGATGCACCGTATAGCACAGCAAATGGATTATCTGAAAATATGGATGTATTAGATAGAACATTAGACACTCCTATTAGAAACACTCATTCTCTTGAGTTAGATGGAGTTGATGATCATGTTTCATTTTCTCAAACATTTTTTGCTTCTAATTATGAAGTAAGTTATTCATTTTGGGTTAAGCCTGATACATATGTAGATACTATAGGGTATCTTATAGGTGGTACTTCTAATTTAGCTGGTGGTATTGGATATAGTCAAGGGTATAATGCTGGAAGTTATTCACCTGGAAGAGTTTTATATTATACTGGCCAAGGTGTTACTTATACAAATGCTTATTTAACAGAAAATGTTTGGAATAATTTAGTTGTAACTTTTGGTAATCCAAGTACTTCATCTAACAGAGTTATGAAAGTGTATAAAAATGGAGTTTTACAAAGCACACACACGGGAGGTTTCTTCGGAACTTATTCACAGATATTTAATATTATAGGTAAAGCGTGGGCTAATCCTGTTAACGGTAAGATGGATGAAGTAGCTATATTTAGCTCAGAATTAAGCGCACCACAAGTTGCTTCCATTTATAACAATGGTACTCCAGGCAATATTTTACCTTTAAATCCAGCATTATGGTATAGATTCGAGTCAACTACAGATAATAATGGAGTAATTGAAGTCTCAGACGATTCTGGAAATGGAAAAACAGGTGAGTTAAAAAATGGAGCAAGTTTATCAACAGTAGTTCCTTAAAATTAAAAAATGAGTGATTTAACATACAATACAATAGCAATAGCAGATTTAAACAATATTGACTTTACACAAGTAGAACAAACGAGTGTTGAAACAATTAGAAAGTCTATTGATGAGACTCAGTTTATTATTAAGTGGGAAACACAACCTAGTTTTATAACAGATAAAACAGTTGCACCTTTAGGAACTTATAACCATGCACAATGTATAGAGTTAATGGGAACAAGTTTTTGGAGTACGCCAGAACCTGAATAAATATTAAAATAAAAAAAATGAATAATAAAAGTTATATAGTAATTGAGTTGTCAGACACCAACTTAGTTTTGTTTTCTCAAGTTGACCAGCAAAGTGCACAATCAATGAGAAGAAATTTAGCAAACACTCAAGGTTTATTAAGTTATAGAGTAACTCCAAGTTTTGTTACGGACGGTAGCTTACCTATTGTTGGTGATGTAATGAATCAGACGGAAGCTTTAGCTTTAATGGCAACCGCGGCTTGGTCAGAGCCAGATCCTATTGATTAACTACTAAATGTAAAAAAAGATTATGAGTGGTAATATTCCTATAGATAACCCTGCTGTTAGAACTTATTGGATAGCTTATGGCAATGACTCAGAAGATGATGTCAAAAGTTATGGTTATGTAGATCCGCAACAAAAGCTTTATTGCAAGTGGTTTATAGATGAAACTATAGATGAAGATGAGTGGATAGCTGAGTTAGCTAAACATGGCATAGATCCATTTACACCAGATCCACCAAGAAGAAGAAAAAGAGTAAAACAAAAATCAAATCAAATTAAATCAAATGAAAATTAAAGAAGAAGAATTAAAATTAATTCAAGAGCAACAGAAAAAACTTAATGAATTAGTCCACAACATAGGTTTATTAGAAAGCCAGAAGCATGGGCTACTTCATGAGATAGCTGGAATTAATAAAGAAATAGAAGATTACAAGGAAGTATTAGAAGCTGAATATGGAGCTATCAATATTGACCTTGAAGATGGTAGTTACACTAAGATAGAAGAAAATGTCGAAAGTAATAAGGAAGATTAGTATAGGTTCTGACTATAAAAATGATGCGATGCATTATTCAACTGGTCAGGAAGTGTACGGCGGACATACTATTAGTGATATTCTATTTGAGGATAAAGACCAATCATATAATATTTTTATAACTAAAAATAATGAAGTCTTACCTTGGAAAAAGTTTAATGCTAACATGTCAATATCTGTAGAATACGATCTTAAGTATTAGTGAAAAGCTTATATTATTTTATTGTTAAACCATTTGAAGATAGGTATGACAATATACGACAAGTTGATGGTAATAACCTTATTATCAATACTGGTATTGAAGATCATAGATTTATTAGTAAAAAAGCTGTAGTAGTTTCAACTCCTGCAGCTTACACTACTAAAATAAATGTAGGAGATGAATTATATATCCACCATAATATATTTAGAAGATGGTATGATCAAAAAGGTAAAGAACGAAATAGCTCAACTCATTTTAAAGATGATTTATATTTTGTTGCGCCTGAACAAATCTATATGTACAATTTAAAACCACATTTAGATTATTGCTTTATAAAACCATTAAAAAACCAAAGCATCTTAGAGAACAGAAGAGAACAACCTAATGTTGGTATAGTGAAATATTCTAATAAGTCCTTAGAAGCTCTAGGAATCACACCTGAAACACTTATTACGTTTACACCTAACTCTGAGTTTGAGTTTATTATAGAGGGTGAACGACTTTATTGTATGAAATCTAATGATATAGCTTTAACTCATGAATACCAAGGAAACGAAGAAGAAAATAATCCAAGCTGGGCAAAAAGCAGTTGAGGAACTTATTAAGGTAGCAAAAGAAAAGATTGTTGACTCAGACGATGATGTAAGCGCTGATAGATTAAAGAATGCTGCCGCAACAAAGAAACTAGCTATATTCGATGCTTTTGAAATACTTAATCGTATTCAACAAGAAGAAGATATGTTAAATGAAAAACCTAAAGAAGCTAAAGTAGAAAAAACTTTTAAAGGTTTTGCAGAAGGGAGAAGTAAGTGAGTTACAATCAAACCCTATGGAAAGAAATTAAGGACGTTGTAAATCCTAAGATATTAGCTAAAAACAATAGATTTAAAAAATGGGATTATGGTTATAATTCTGATTATGATTTTATAGTAATAAGTAAAACTGGAAAAATTGGACAAATCATTGAAATACAAAATCTCAGGATTGCTTTACCAGCAACAGATGAACCGTTTAAACGAAGTAAAGAAAAAGCGGAACAGTATTGGGAAAGACAAGAGTATCCAAAAGAATTAAGCAAAATTAAAAGCAGATTTGACTGGGAAGAATATCCAGCTGAGTTTAAAGAAAAGTGGTACGATTACATAGATGAAGAATTTAAAAGAAGAGAACAAGGTTACTGGTTCTATAACAACGGTACTCCTACTTATATTACTGGTACTCATTACATGTACTTACAATGGTCAAAGATCGACGTTGGAGCCCCTGATTTTAGAGAAGCAAATAGATTATTCTTTATATTTTGGGAAGCATGTAAAGCAGATACGAGATGTTACGGAATGTGCTACCTTAAAAACAGACGATCTGGATTTTCATTTATGTCCTCGGCAGAACTTGTTAACCAAGCAACAATATCTAGTGACTCCAGATTTGGTATACTCTCTAAATCTGGATCAGATGCTAAAAAAATGTTTACAGATAAAGTTGTCCCAATATCCGTTAACTATCCGTTTTTCTTCAAACCGATCCAGGACGGTATGGATCGTCCTAAAACAGAACTTGCATACAGAGTTCCAGCTTCGAAGCTTACTAGAAGGAAGCTTGAAAGCAATGAACAATTAAGAGAGCTAGACGGACTTGATACAACTATTGACTGGAAAAATACTGGTGACAACTCTTACGATGGTGAAAAGCTAAAGCTATTAGCTCATGATGAAAGTGGTAAATGGGAGAGGCCTGATAATATATTAAACAACTGGAGAGTTACAAAAACTACACTACGTCTAGGATCTAGAGTTGTAGGTAAATGTATGATGGGCTCAACTTCAAATGCTTTAGACAAAGGTGGAGACAACTTTAAAAAATTATACTACGCTTCAGACGTTACTAAAAGAAATAGAAACGGACAAACATCTTCTGGGCTCTATAGCTTGTTCATTCCTATGGAATGGAACTACGAAGGATTCATCGATACTTATGGACTACCTGTCTTCATTGGAGGCGAAGGTTCAGTCAAAGGAGTTGATGGTATTGAAATTAAAACGGGAGTTATTGAGCACTGGGAAAACGAAGTCGACGGCTTAAGGTCGGATCAAGATGGTTTAAATGAATATTACCGTCAATTTCCAAGAACTGAAGCTCATGCTTTTAGAGATGAAGCTAAAGATACTTTATTTAATTTAACTAGAATATACCAACAAATAGATTATAATATAGAGTTAAATAATATATCTTCAGTTACAAGAGGTAGTTTTATGTGGGAAAATGGAATTAAAGATACTAAAGTTTCTTTTATACCTAATAAAGATGGAAGATTCTTAATATCTTGGGTACCACCTAAAAACTTGCAAAACCGAGTGATTATAAATAATGGTACTAAATCTCCTGGTAATGAACATATTGGAGCTTTTGGTTGTGATAGTTATGATATAAGTGGCACTGTTGACGGTAAAGGATCTAACGGTGCTTTACATGGACTAACTAAATTCAGCATGGAAGATGCTCCTCCAAACCATTTCTTTCTAGAATACATATCAAGGCCTCAGACAGCTGAGATATTCTTTGAAGATGTGTTAATGGCTTTAGTATTTTATAGTATGCCTTTGCTTTGTGAAAATAACAAACCTAGGCTATTGTATTATTTAAAACGTAGAGGTTATAGAGGTTTTTCAATGAATCGTCCTGATAAAATTTGGAATAAACTTTCAACAACAGAAAAAGAAATAGGTGGTATACCTAATTCAAGTGAGGATATTAAACAAGCACACGCAGCAGCAATAGAATCTTATATAGAAACTTATGTAGGTGCTTTGCAAGAAGGATATGGAGATATGTATTTTCACAACACTTTAGAAGACTGGAGTAAATTTAATATAAACAACAGAACTAAGTACGATGCAACAATAAGTTCTGGTCTTGCTATAATGGCTTGCAATAAAAACAGGTATAGACCAACTCCTGAAAAAAATTATAAACCTATAAGTTTAGGTTTTAAAAGATACAATAACAACGGAGATGTTTCAAAAATAATAAAATAAATAAATGAATCAGATTTCTTATAATAATAATAGTTCGTTCCCAAGCCAGGTGGTACCTGATGCAGAGAAAGCTACTTTAGAATATGGTCTTGCTGTCGGTAGAGCTATAGAAGGAGAATGGTTTAGGAATTACAGAGGTGGTGCTGGTATGAGTGGTTATGCTACTAACTACGCCAACTACCATAGTTTAAGATTATACGCAAGAGGCGAACAACCTGTTCAAAAATATAAAGACGAATTAGCTATAAATGGTGATTTATCTTACTTAAATTTAGACTGGAAACCAGTTCCTGTTATATCCAAGTTTGTAGATATTGTTGTTAATGGCATGTCTCAAAGAAATTACGAAATAAAAGCTTTTGCAGTTGATCCTTTTTCAACTAATAAAAGAACAGAGTACGCTAAAGAGTTAATGCGTGATGTTAGAGAAAGAGATCTAATACAGCAATTAAGAGATACTTTAGGTGTTGAAATGCAAAGTAAAGCTAGTAAAGAATTAGGTTTAGAAAGTGAAGAAGAGTTACAATTGCATTTACAATTAGACTATAAGCAGTCTATAGAAATAGCTGAAGAAGAGGTTATAACTGATATACTTAATAGAAATAGATATGATTTAACAAGACGTAGGTTTTGTCAAGATTTAACTGTTTTAGGTATAGGTGCTGTAAAAACTAACTGGAACAAAGCGGAAGGCGTAGTTATAGACTACGTAGATCCTGCTGCTTTAGTTTATTCATATACAGAAGATCCTAATTTTGAAGATATATATTATGCTGGTGAAGTTAAATCAATATCTTTATCAGATTTAAAAATGCAGTTTCCTTATCTTACAGATCAAGAAATGGAGACTATACAAAAGTATCCTGGTAACTCTGAATATTTAAGAAACTGGAACGGTAGAAGTGATCAACAAACTGTTCAAGTAGTTTACTTTGAATATAAAACTTATTCAGATCAAGTATTTAAAATAAAAGAAACTAATACGGGTTTAGAAAAAGCATTAGAAAAGTCAGATACTTTTAATCCACCTAAAAACGACAAGTTTGATAGAGTATCTAGAACTATAGAAACTTTGTATAGTGGAGCTAAAATACTAGGGCATCCTATGATGTTAAAATGGGAGTTAGCTGAAAATATGACTAGACCTAGCGCTGATACTACTAAAGTGAAAATGAATTATAGTATATGTGCACCTAGAATGTACAAGGGTAAAATTGATTCATTAGTAAACCGTATAACTGGTTTTGCTGATATGATTCAATTAACTCATTTAAAAATACAACAAGTATTATCTAGAGTGGTTCCTGACGGTGTATACTTAGACATGGATGGCTTAGCAGAAGTAGATCTTGGTAATGGAACTAATTACAATCCAGCTGAAGCTTTGAATATGTATTTTCAAACAGGTTCCATTGTAGGTAGAAGTTTAACTCAAGATGGTGATCTAAATAGAGGTAAAGTTCCAATACAAGAATTACAGACTGGATCTGGTGGTGCTAAGATACAAAGCCTAATACAGACTTATCAATATTATTTACAAATGATAAGAGACGTAACGGGACTTAATGAAGCAAGAGATGGTAGTACTCCTGATAAAAATGCTTTAGTAGGGTTACAGAAATTAGCTGCTGCTAACTCAAACACTGCAACTAGACATTTACTACAAGCAATGTTATATCTTACGTCTAGAACATGTGAAAATGTATCATTAAGAGTTTCTGATTCTTTAGAGTTTCCATTTACTAGACAAGCTTTAGAAAATAGTATATCAAGATACAATGTAGCTACTTTAGATGAATTATCTGATTTAAACATACACGACTTTGGTATATTCTTAGAGCTAGAGCCTGATGAAGAAGAGAAACAAGTGTTAGAGCAAAATATTCAAATAGCTTTAAAAACTGGTGGTATTGATTTAGAAGATGCTATTGATTTAAGAGAGATTAATAATATTAAGCTTGCTAATCAAATGTTAAAGCAAAGAAGAAAAGCTAAACAAAAAAGAGACCAGCAAGCTGCACAAGCTAATATACAAGCTCAAGCTCAAGCAAATGCTGAGTCTAGTGAAAAAGCTGCTTTAGCTGAAATGCAAAAGCAACAAGCATTAGCAGAAACAGAAGTACAGGTTGAACAAGCTAAATCTCAGTTTGAGATTAATAAAATGCAACAAAAAGCAGAGATTGATAGACAGTTGTTAGAATTAAGGTATCAGTTTGATATGAAATTAAAACAAATGGAAACTCAGCAAATAGATGCAAAAGAAAAAATGATTGAAGATCGTAAAGACGAGAGAACTAGAATTCAAGCTACTCAACAAAGTAAAATGATTGACCAACGAAAAAACGATTTATTACCAACTGATTTTGAACAAAATCAACAAAACCCATTGCTAGGTTAATACTTAGTAATTATTATTAATTATTATATTATATTATGTCACAAAAAGAAGAAGTAAAGCCTTTAAAGGTTAAAGCTAAAAAGCCTTCTATAAAAACTAAATCAAACGAAACATATAAAGTAGATTTAGCTAACAAAGAAGAAAAAGAAGTCAAAGAAGAAATAAAAGAAGAAGTAAAAGATGCCGTTCAAACACAAGAAACAAATGATAGCGATGCTATTGTCGAAGAAAAGAAAGACGAGACAAGTAGCAAAGAAGTGGTTGAAGAAGTACGGTCCACCCAAGCTGAAACAGTAGAGTCTCCTATATTAGAAATAATAGAAGATGAAACTAAAAAAGTAGAGAACAAATATAAAGAAGCTGTAAGAGATGAAAAGGTTTTAGGAAAACAATTACCTGATAACATCGAAAAACTAGTTTCTTTTATGGAGGAAACAGGTGGTAATATTGAAGACTATGTTAGATTAAATAGAGATTATTCTAATATTGATGACAACGCTTTGCTTAAAGAATATTATAAAAACACTAAGTCACATCTTAATCAAGAAGAAATAGCTTTCATAATGGAAGATAATTTCTCGTATGATGAAGATATAGACGAAGAGCGAGATATAAAGAAAAAGAAACTTGCTTTTAAAGAAGAAATTGCAAAAGCCAAAAACTTTTTGGAAGAAACCAAGAGTAAGTATTACGACGAGATCAAGTTGAGACCGGGCGTTACTCAGGAACAACAAAGAGCTATGGATTTTTTCAATAGATACAACAAAGAACAACAAATAGCTGAAAAGCATCATGAGTCATTTAAAAATAAAACTAATGATTATTTCACTGATAATTTCGAAGGTTTCGATTTTGATTTAGGTGAAAAGAAATTTAGGTATAAAATATCAAATGCTAATGATGTCGCTGAAAAACAGTCAAACTTAAACACGTTTGTTAAGAAGTTCTTAAACAAAGAGGGAGAAGTTGTTGATACTGTAGGTTATCACAAAGCTATTTACGCTGCTGAAAATGCAGATACTATTGCTAATCATTTTTATGAGCAAGGCAAAGCCGATGCTGTAAAGAATATGATGGCTAAATCTAAGAATATAACAAATGAACCTAGGCCACAGGCTAATGGTGATATTTTTATTAATGGATTAAAAGTACGTGCAATCACTGGCGCAGATAGTTCTAAGTTGAAAATAAAAACAAAAAACAACAACAACTAAAAAATAAAAATTATGGGATTATCCGGAGGAGGCTTTCCAGCTTCTATTACTCCAATGCCTAACAAAGTCACTGTAGAAGGGAACTATATTAACTTCCAAGACGCAGCTGGCGGATTTAATGCGTGGGCACAACAATATCTACCTGAGCTTTACGAAGCAGAAGTAGAAAGATACGGAAACCGAACATTAGGTGGTTTCTTGAGAATGGTTGGCGCTGAAATGCCAATGACATCTGATCAAGTTATTTGGTCTGAGCAAAATAGATTACACGTTGCTTATGACTCTGTAACTGTTGTAGCAGTCGCTGATCCAGTATATACAGTAACTATTGCTTTGCCCGCTGGTCAAGCTACAGGTGCTGTAAGGATTGGTAATACAATTTTAGTTTCTGATAATGCTACTGGATTAGTTACTGCTAAACTTTTAGTAACTAACGTAGGTGGTGCTACTTCAAATGAGTTAACTTGTACTAGCTATGAAGGGGCTACTTTAGTAGGTGGTGCTTTAATTAGTGCTGATAACAGTTTATTCGTTTATGGTTCTGAATTTGGAAAAGGAACAAGTGGTATGGCTGGAGCTATTACTCCTACCGCTAAAACTTTCACTAATTCTCCAATTATCCTTAAAGATAATTATGAACTAAGTGGATCTGACGTTGCTCAAATTGGTTGGATTGAAGTATCTACTGAAGATGGTCAATCTGGTTACTTATGGTATCTAAAAGCTGAATCTGAAACAAGATTAAGATTTGAAGATTACCTTGAAATGTCAATGGTAGAAGGTATTAAAATGGCTACTGCTGATAAAACTTTTGATGGTAGTGTATTTGCTGCTGGAGATCAAGTTATAAAAGGTACTGAAGGTTTATTTGCTGCTATCGAAGATAGAGGTAATATATATTCTGGATTTGCTGGTGCTGCTGCTCCTGGTTCAGGTGCTTTAGCTGATTTCGATGAAATCCTTAAGCAACTAGATAAGCAAGGTGCTATTGAAGAGAACATGTTATTTTTATCTAGAGCTACTGCTCTTGATTTTGATGATATGATTGCTGCTGTTAACGGAGCTTATGCTTCTAAGCAAGCTGCTTCTTATGGTCTTTTTGACAATGACGGAGATATGGCATTAAACTTTGGATTTTCAGGTTTTAGAAGAGGTTCTTATGACTTCTATAAAACTGATTGGAAATATTTAAATGATGCTACTACTAGAGGTTTAGATAATGAGATTGATGGTGTAATGGTTCCTGCTGGAACAACTACAGTGTACGATCAAATGTTAGGATCAAACATCAGACGTCCTTTCTTACATGTAAGATATAGAGCTTCTGAAACTGAAGATAGAAAGATGAAATCTTGGATCACTGGTTCAGTTGGTGGAGCTTACACTTCTGATCTTGATGTTATGAGAGTTAATTTCTTATCTGAAAGATGTTTAGTAACTCAAGCTGCTAATAACTTCGTGTTATTTAAAGGAGCTTAATTAATTATTAACATTTAAAAAAAATAAGAAAAATGGGATATATAAAATTTTATGACGCTGCATTTGGTGGAGACCAAATAATTTTTTTAGGTAATGCTATTAAAATTGATTCGACCACTAATGATTGCTCTATTACTTACGGGCTATTAGCTAGTGATGACAGTGCAATCTCGTTGATAATTTATTCAACTGGAAATGGATCTGCTATACGAGCTAAAATTATAGAAGCTATAGGTAAAGTAGATGGTGGAGGTATTACAACTATAGATATGAGTGATACTGCTACTACACAAGCATCAGAGCTTAACGGCATCGCTTAAGTAAAACAAAAACAATAAGATCCCGCTTCGGCGGGGTCTTTTTTAATTATTATATTATATTATATTATGGAAACAAAAGAAAAAAAAGCTCCTGCTCCCAAGCAAGAGGTTAAAAAAGATACTTGGGAATATAAAGATAGAAATTACTTTCTATTAGGTAGTAAAATGCCTTTAACCTATACTATAACATCTAGACACTCTAGAAGATACCCTTGTGTTTGGTTTGATAAGGATTTAGGTTACGAAAGAGAATTAAGATATGCTACTAATCAAAAAAGCATATTTGTAGACGAACAACAAGGTTCAGCCACTTTAAAACATATTGTCTTTGAAAAAGGCCATTTAATGGTTAAAAAAGAGCAAAGAAACTTACAAGAGTTTCTAGCTAAACACCCACATAATGGTCTTTTATTCAAAGAGTTCGATGCAGTTGCTAAAGCAGTTGATGAATACGAAGACTTAGAAATAGAATTAGAAGCAATGAACGCTGCTAAAACAATGGATATAGATCAATTAGAAGCTATATTAAGAGTTGAACTAGGTTCAAGCGTTGCTAATCTTTCAAGTAAAGAATTAAAAAGAGATGGATTACTTTTTGCTAAAAACAATCCTGCACTTTTTATTAGTTTAGCACAAGATGAAAATGTTGTAATTAGAAACTTTGCTATAAGAGCTGTTGAAGAGAATATAATTAAACTTGACAGTGATCAAAGAACATTTAAATGGGCTGCTAATGGTCGTAAACTAATGACAGTGCCTTTTGATGAAAACCCATATTCAGCTATGGCTGCATGGTTTAAGACAGATGAAGGACTTGAGGTTTACAGATCTATAGAGAAAAAGTTCAAATAACAAGTAAGAACTAAAATAAACAAGTAACTATATAAATAAGCATAGTACCGTAACGTATTTAGTAATATAATAAAAGTAAGCATAGCTCTATGCGCTTATTTTAATTGTTAGAGAGTTTACGAAGATATTTTATTTTACTATGCTTAAACCGAAAAGGTGCTTCTCTTATTGGAAGATTACTAAGTATTTTAGTTGAAAAGCAAAAAATGATTTGATTTGTAAATATTACGATAATTGACGCAAGTTAATTGTTTTACTATGTATGATGAAAAATTATTTTAGTTGAGTACGCAAAAAATGAATTGTAATTGGATGAAAAAGGGAAGTACCTTTTTTTATTTTAAAAAAATATTAAAATGGCAATAAACGTAAACACGGTATATACCACAGTTTTGACTATATTAAATAAAGAACAAAGAGGTTACTTAACACCTTATGAATTTAACAATGTAGCAAACCAGGTTCAGTTAGAAGTTTTTGAAAAGTTTTTTGAAGACTATAACCAATACATACGTATGCCAAAAACAAATGTGGAGTTTGCTTCTAGAATGGACCATATAAGAGAAGAGTTTCAAGTATTTGAAAAAACAGATAACGCCTCTAATGACCCAGCTGCTACTACTAATGTTTATGACCAACCAGCTGATTTACATAGGTTTGGTTCTGCATCTTGGAATAAAGGTACTAATTCTCCACCTATAGAGATAGTAAGTAACAGAGATTACAATCAATTAAAACTATCTCCTTTAACACAACCTACAAATAATTTTCCTGTTGCTAAATACCAACAAGACAAGCTGACAGTGTTTCCAAGTCCATCGACTTTTGCAAACACAGATGTTACCTTTAATTATATTAGAAAACCGGATCTAGTTAGATGGGGTTATTACGCTGGTAACTTGGGTCAATTTATATATGATCCTACGGTTTTTGCAGCAAACTCATTAAACAACGGAGGAAGCTTATTAAGTTCTATTAGTCCTAATTTAGACAATACTGCGCCTACATTATCTTTAGCTGAGTATGATGGTAGCTCTGCAGGAGTCACAATAAACTCACCTGGAGGTGGTACAGGTTTAAAAATAAAAATGGAAATAACTTTTGGAAGCGGTATTGTTAATATATTTGTTTCAGATCCGGGAACAGGATATAGCATAGGTGACACAATAACCTTTGCATCGGCTACTTTTGGCGGAGCTATTGATGCTGTGTGTACGTTAGCTGCTGGTAATTTTAATGGCGGTAGTACATATGGTTCAACTAATTTTGAAATAAGTGACTCTATGCAAACTGAAGTTATATTGGAAATATTAAAATATTCAGGAGTTATAATAAGAGATCCACAAATAGTTCAAGCAGCTTCTCAAGAACTAGCTCAAGAAGAAGTAAACTCAAAAAGATAATAAAACATGGGATTAATAACTGAAACAAACGCACAATATTACGCTGGTCAACAAACATTTCCTAATTTAGCAGGTGTAGCAAACCCAACTTTCAATTGTACTTTCGGAGTAGATGTAATCAGCGCTTTTGACAGTACTGGCACTCAAATACATTCTGCTTCTAATTACACTATATACATTAATGACATAGCTTTTGCGGAAGACTTATCTTATGTTTCTGACGCGGCTAACAATGTTATAACACTGAGAAATGGTCCTTATACTACTACTTCTATTCGTATAGAATTAAAACAATCTTCAATATGGGATAACTATGGTAGCTATTCTTACAATAGCTTAACTGATATAGTTAATAACTTTATGGTTGCTTATGTTGGTATGGATAAGTTAATACCAAGATGTAAAAGAACTGATGTTATATTTCATGCTAAAAGAGGTTTGCAAGAGTTTAGTTATGACACATTAAAATCTGTTAATTCTCAAGAGCTAACAATACCACCTAGTTTATCTTTAGCAATACCTCAAGACTATGTTAATTATGTTCAGTTATCTTGGGTTGATAAAACAGGTGTTAAACACATTATATATCCAACTACATTAACTAGTAACCCAACACAACCATTAATTCAAGACGCTACTGGAGATATAACTCAAAACAGTTTTGGAGAAAATTTAGAGTCTCAGCAAGCTATAACAGATACTAGATGGGCTAATAACAATAATTTAGACATAACAGGCCAAATAACAAATGAGATTTTTGAAAACGCGGATGTATATGATTGGTCTTGGTGGAAAGCTGAATTTGGCGCTAGATACGGTTTGCAGCCTGAAGTTTCACAAAAAAACGGTTGGTTTACTATAAACGAAAGAGAAGGTAAGTTTAGTTTTTCAAGTGGTTTAGTAGGTAAGTTGATAATACTAGAATACATATCTGATGGTTTAGCATATGATATGGATACTAAGATACCTAAAATGGCAGAAGATGCTTTATATGCTCATATAATGCATTCTATAGTGTCTACAAGAGCCAATTTTCCAGAATATATAGTTCAAAGATACAAAAAGGAAAGATCAGCTAAACTAAGAAATGCTAAAATAAGATTAAGTAATATTAAACTTGAAGAATTTACTCAAGTAATGAGAGGTAAATCTAAATGGATTAAACATTAAGTATGGCTCAAACTAAAAACACTTTTATAAAATCTAGAATGAATAAAGATCTAGATGAAAGATTAATTCCTAATGGTGAGTATAGAGATGCTTTAAATATAGAAATTAGTCAATCTGAAGATTCTGATGTTGGAACTGTTTCCACCGCTCTTGGTAATGTAAAACTAACAGATTTTGGTTTAACTAATAATTGCGAAGCTAAAATAATTGGTATTTTTGCAGATGAAAAAAATAAAGATATTTATGTTTTTATAACTAATTTTATAGATACTTCTAATAGCAAGTTAGATTTATTTCCAAATGAAAATGCTATTTGTCAAATATGGAAAAGAAATATTGAAACAAATTTAAATACAAAACTTGCAGAAGGTGAATTTTTAAATTTCTCTTTAACTCATGAGATATTAAATATAAACTTACTTGAAGATTTATTATTTTGGACTGATAACAGGAATCAACCTAGAAAAATTAACGTTTTAAAAGCTAATCCAGGGAACTTAGATAGTCCTAATTATTATACTAATGAAGATCAAATATCAGTAGCTAAATATTATCCTTTTGAGCCCATTGAATTATTAGATAATTACATAGTAGATTATACTGTAACAGACAATGGAGGTGGAAGTGTTGTTGATCCAGCTGGTTATTACTTTATACTAGGTGAAATTATACCAACAACTGCTAGTACCGGTGTTGGAACTGGACTAACAGTTCAAATAACTAGTGCTGGTAGTTCTGGGCAATCTCCGCCTGTAGAAGGTGATGGGAATTTAGTTGCTGTAAAAATAATAAACCAAGGTACTGGTTATCAAAACGGTGATATTATAAACATAGCTCCTAAGTCAGGTAGTGCTCAAATAACTTTAGTTGTAGAGTTACAATCTACAATGAAAGACAAATGCAGTGAGTTTCTACCTGAAACAGAATCTTTTACCATAGCAAATGGTTCAACACCTTGGGTTGGAACTATAGAGTCTGGACAACCTTTTGCACCTCAGCCAGGTTTTGGGTCTAATCCTTTTGCTAACTTTGTTGGGTCTTTAGTTAAAATAACAAATTCTGCTGGTGTAGATATAACTCCATCAGGCGCTAGGCTAACTAATGCGGGTTTAGCTCTTGGCACTTTAGTCATGATAATAGAGTGGAAAGATAATCCTCAAACAATAACTACAGGGGTTGGTACAATAATAACAGCTGGCGTTAATCCGGATTACAATGCTAACTGGCCTGGTGATTGTGAATTTTTAAAAGACAAATTTGTAAGATTTGCTTATAGGTTTAAGTTTAATGATAATGAATATTCTTTAATATCACCTTTTACTCAAGCTTGTTTTGTGCCAGATCAAAATGGATATTTTTTATCTAAAACTAGATCTAGAACTACAAATAACTCAACAGTAAATGAAACTATTTATGACTCTCAGTTGGCTTATGAATCTACTGATTTAGAGTTTTTTGAAAATAAAATTAACAGTATTGATTTAAAAATTCCTTCACCTAGATGTTTAAATTCTAATACTGAACTTTTTAGTGAAGTTAATGAAAAAATGCACTTATCTGAAATAGACATAATATATAAAGACGACTCAGAAAATGTTATAAAAGTTTTAGATACTATAACTAAAGAAGGTTTTGAAAGTGTTAATTCAAATTATATTATATATGAATACCAATCAAGAGCACCTAAAAGAGTCTTGCCGGAAGATGAAATAACTAGAGTAAGCGATAAAGTGCCTTTAAAAGCTTTAGCTCAAGAAGTTTCTGGAAATAGAGTTATATATGCCAACTATGTAGATGGACACACAAGCAACAAGTTTCTTAATTATCAAATAGCTGCTGCTGCTAAATCTTTTATAACTGTTCCAGAATCTGGTGTTTTAAACCCTCAGATAAAAAAAGAATACCAAAATCACACTTTAAAACAGAACAGAACCTATCAAGTTGGTATAGTTTTATCCGACAGATACGGAAGACAGTCAGATGTAATATTATCTTCATTAGACAAAGAAAAATCAATTTTATCAGATGTTTCTTACGAAGGATCTACTATTTTTCATCCGTTTTATTCTGCAGGTCCAACATTAATAAATACCTTTTCATCACCACCCTCAACTTGGCCTGGAGACTCTTTAAAAGTTCAATTTAATTCTCAAATACCAGAAAGTATAGGTGAATTAGGTTATCCAGGTCTGTTTACTGATTATAACCCTGCTACCATAAGTAATTTAATATCAAATAGTGGTTATACTAGTGGCCCAGGAATAAATGTTAGTACAACTGGAGGTAGTGGTAGTGGTTTAACTGTAGACTATACTTTATTTAAAGGTAATTCTGGTTATATAGTTTCAGTCACTATTAATAATCCAGGAGTTGGATATGTTAATGGAGATATAATAACAATACCAGGCGCAATTGGTGATGACGCTACTTTCATTTACAACACTAATGTATTTTCTAATCTTACAGGTTGGTACAGCTATAAAATAGTTGTAAAACAACAAGAACAAGATTATTACAATGTTTATTTACCAGGTATAGTTAATGGAGCTATAAATGAAGAAGGTTTGTCTAGTTCCACTAAAGCTACTATAAGCTTGTACAGTGATAACATAAATAAAATACCTAAAGATTTATCTGATGTAGGGCCTAGCCAAACAAACTATAGATCTGATACTAAACTAAGTTTAAGAGTTGAAAATACATCAACTTCTTCTAAACAGTATTACCCAGGTACAGACGTTGAAGATGTTGTCTTGTTATCTGAGTTAACTGATTTAGGTATAGATTTAACTAGAGTTTCAGACGTAGTTAAAGCTAATGGCACAACAACAGAGATACAGTTAGAGAATTTTAGAGAAAATATACAACCAGGTATGAGTATAATAATCACTGATTCTTTTGGAGTTATTACACAACCTTTATCAGCTGGTCTATATGTTGTTTCTTATTACAAAACAAACACCGGTTCTAGTGTAATATTAAACAATGCCGTGACAACTACAGGTGGTGGCGCTCCTGATACTGTAACTTTTGGACCTCCTGGTATAATTTTTAATTCAGGAAATAATCCAATAGTTGGTGTATTATCTACTTCTGACACTATAGGCGTTGCAGAAGAAAATGATTTTTCTACAAAACTAGCTGTGTTTGAAACAAAACCTTCAAAGTCTTTATTAGATATATTTTATGAAACTACATCTGCTGGTCTTATTAGTGAACTAAACAGCGCTGTTTTAGTAGGTACTACAGATACACAGATACCTATAAATATTGCACCTATAATTTTTACTTTAGATGAGTCACAAACAGGAAGTATATCATGTACTAACTCTTTCACTCCAACTAGTGTTGTTAATTCTAACATAACAAGTGTTAATACTACAGGAACTTTAGTTAGCGTTTTTGATGGAAATAATGCAAATAGATTAAATGATTTTGAATTAAATAATAATAATGGTGTTTTCACTATTAAAACTAAAAAAATTGCGGGAAGTGGGTTTTTTGTTAGTTCAGATTCAAATAAAACTTTTTTTAATTTTACTGTTAAATTAAGCTTAAATGGAATTGATGTATTTAAAAGTTTTTCTGGTAGTATAGAAAACAAAGAACCTAGTTATGTCACCCCATTGCCACCATTAAATTATTATATTAATAAGTTTTCAAATACTTTAAAAAATACTGACGGAAGTTTTGCTGTTTTTTCAGCAATAAATGGTAGTGGAGATATTAGCTTAAATAAAAATGAACTTAAATGGACATTAATTTCACTGAAGGCTGTTCAAGGTGCTAATAGACCTTTTAGCCCTATTATACAACTGCAAGACGCAAACGGTAATTGGTTTCATATTGGCTCTGCTGATGCTAACAGTTGGCCTACTATAATAAGACAAGCCGATAGCAGTGGTAATATTACTGATAATTTAGGTGCAGTAGAATCTTATCAAATAGTTTTAAATCGAGAGTATGTTAACACTAGAGCTTTTGTAAGAATATCATCTTTTAATGCAGTCGGGGGTTTAAACTCTACACCTACTACTTCGGTAGATGATGATTCAATACTTGTAAGGGTTAATTCTTTAGACACGATCCTTGGATCTTTACCTTCTATCTCTATTGACCCAGATGGAGATCCAAACCTTTGGCAACAAGTTAAAAACTTTTTTGGTAACAATGCAAATAATGATCCTTTTAACGTTACTGTTAACGTTTCTGCGGCTTTAAATTTTGTAACGTGGAAAGCAGTATTTAAAGTAGAAGATGGCGGCGGAATGAATGCCGGAAATATAACTATAAATATAACTCAACAATAGTTTTAAAGTAATATTAATTAAAAATAAGTGATTATAAAATGGGTGCAATAATAGAAGTGAAATATTTTAATTCATTTTGGGCTAAGCAAGTTCAAGGTAGTTCATCTTACAACGATCCTAAATGGCCTGGCTTAGATTGGAATCCATATGGTTATCCTATTTTTCCTGTAAATGCTACAGACTCTCTTAATAATTTTTATATAGAAGAAGCTAGAATTAAAGGAGGTTTTAACAATGACATGGTTTCACAAGGTGTGAGAGCTTATTTAAATGAAAAAAACCCTGTTCAAAACATTAGAGAATCTTCATTAATATACTCTGGTGTATATAATTCTAGAACAGACGTAAACGAAACAAACGTTTTTTCTGTTGGTAAAACTATAACTAGTAACTTAGATCCAGCAAATGGTAGTATACAAAAACTTTTTGCAGAAGATACTAACTTAGTTATATTTCAAGAAAACAAAGTTAGTAAGTCTTTAATTAATAAAAACACTATATACTCGGGAACTCAAGGAGCCGCTGAAACACCTGACATATTAGTTATAGGTCAAAATGTTCCTTTTCTAGGTAGATTTGGTATTGGCAAAAACCCTGAGTCATTTGCTCAATATGGTTTTAGAAAATATTTTGCAGATCCTATTAGAGGGTCTATTATTAGGCTATCTAGAGATGGTTTAACTGAGATATCTAACTACGGTATGAAAGATTATTTTAGAGACAGTTTAAGTGCTTTAGATCATAATTATAAAACAGAGAATATACAATGGACTTTAGCAGCTAATCCTCCAAGATCTATAAAAGATGGAGAGGAATTACTGGCTGCTAGCCTTAATTTAAGTAATTATACTTTTTTAAGTGCTGGAACAAGCGCTAATATAACTGTTACTTCTAGCAACACAGGTACAGGTGCTGAAGTAACTGTTACTACTGCTTCTCAATCAGTTGTTCAAGTCAATACAACCGCAGTTGGCGGTTCTGGTTATATGGTTGGTGATACCGTTGTAGTAACTGGCGATGGTGTTAACTTTAGTGGTTCAATATCTTTTATTTTAACCTCTAGCGAATTAAATAGTTTGACTGGTGTTCAAAATCCTTTTTATGTACAAGGCGTAAGTAATTGTGATATATTTTTAGGTAGTAAAGTTTTAAACTTAAACTCTAGCAACGTTGCTGTTGATACTGGAGCTATAGTAACTAATACTTCTATTGTGCCTGGATCTGATCCAGTTTTGATAGCTGTAACAACTAACAACTCAATTACTACAGAAAATTCTGGATTTTTTAGTTACGAATATAAAAGTAAAATAGTTGGTGGTTGGGATAATCATAATAGGTATTATACTGTTTCTTTACAGTCCAAGCCGACTTATGTTACTAAAGACACAGACTTTACTACATTGTCATTTGATGATGGTGTTAATGGTTGGGTTAGTAGATATTCTTATAAACCTGGATTTATAACTAGCTTGAAAGGAAGTTATTTTTCTACATATGAAAATTGTATTTATCAGCATTATTTGTCTAACTCTACTAATACTAATTTTTTAAATTATTATGGATTTCTTGGTGATTGTTTTTTAAACTTTACAGTAAACACAAGCCCTTCTGTTAAAAAGAACTTTCAAACTATAAACTATGAAGGTGATAACGGTTGGAAAATTAGTTCAATTATTAGTGATTCAACAAAATATAATAATAATGGTGTAGGCTTTGTTGATTCAGCAAACATAATACCTAGTTTCAACGAGGGGTTATATATAGATCCTAATAGTGGCTATCCACAAAGAGCAGGCTTTAGTAGAAAAGAAAATTTATACGTTGCTAATATAAATAATAAATCAACATTAAGTTTTGAAGAAGTAATAGGTGGAAGTTTTCTTACTGGTATAAAAGGGTATTTAGCAACAGTAGAAATAAGAGTAGACTCATCTACTAATGTTGGTGGACCAAAAGAAATATGGTCTGTAGGAACTACATTTGTACAATCATCTTAAAAAATAAAATATGTTATTAGAAATATTAGAAACATTTAATTATGAACCTCAATTAGCAATGCCTTTACCGCTTTTAGCTATAGCTGCGGTTGGTGCTGCTGGTCAAGTTGTGTCAGGCATAATAGCTAGCAATAAAGCTAATAAAGCTAAAACCGATGCTAAAATACTACAAGATCAACTTACAGACTTAGAAAACTCTAGACAGGATATTTACAATGCTAGTCAAGATATAAAAGATTTAGCTGGCCAAATAACTAATCCTTATGCTAACCTACCAGTTGCTACTCAAGCTGCAGAAATGCAAGCTGAACAAGCTGATTTGGCTTTAGCAAATACTTTAGATTCTATGCAAGCTGGAGGTTTTGGAGCTGGTGGAGCAACAGCATTAGCACAGGCAGCAGCTAGAAGTAAAAGAGGTATATCAGCTAACATCGAACAACAAGAAGCTAGAAATAATCAATTAAAAGCTCAAGGTGAAATAAGTGTACAAAATCAAAAGTTATCACTAGAGCAAGCTGCTATTGGAGCTGAACAACAAGCTTGGCAGCAACAAGAAAACAGAGAGTTGATGCAGTTAGACAGGACTCAAGCTTTAATAGATAATCAAATGGCTCAACAAATGCAATACCAAGCAGATGCTATGGGTGCTTTTACTGGAGCTGCAGGAGGTTTAATGCAAATGGGTATTGCTGGAGCTGGTAATATAGATCCAGTTACTCAGCAAATAAATGCTTTAAATAGACAGCAAAGAAAAAACACAAGACAAAGTAATAGGATAATTAAAAGAAATGCTAGAATAGATAGTAGACCTGCTTTTTGATAGTAAAAATTAATTAATAATATGGGAACATACAGACAACCAAGTCAAATAATCGATAAAAGTTTTAATACTTTAAATCAGGGTTTACAAAACGTTAATCAGCAAATAGGTAATGAGCTTAGGTTTCAAAGAGCTCAAGAAATAGCTAGAGCTAAAGAAGCTAAAAAAGAGCAAGAAAAAAAAGATAAAGAATTAAAAGACTTAAAAAATAGACAACAAGCAGCTGTAGATGGTTATCAAGTTAATATAGACAATTGGGAAGGTATTAATCAAAAAAGAACTGATGATTGGGGACAAGAAGCTGTTAGTATTCAAAATCAATTAAAAAACAATGCTCAACATTATTTAGATATAATGGGTGATAATTTACCAGATACAGAAGCTTATAGAGCAGCTGAAAGAGCTATTAAAAACATGATAACTCAATATCCGGTTATGGCAGCTTTATTAAATGGTGAAGCTAAAGAAGTTGAAAACGCTTATGTTAATGGAGAGTGGATTAAAGAAGGCAATGATGGTGCTATACTAAACAGTGATGATCCTTTACATGCTACTAAAAAGAATATGTTATTAGATATTGCCAAAGGATACAATCCTGAAAGGTTTCAAGTTATAGGTACACCATCTGGTTTTGACATTACTTATACAGGTGCAGATGGCAAAGAGTTTAATCTAAATGCAAATGATTATAAAAGTTATAAAGAAGGTGGTAATGATTTAGTAAGTACAGTAAACGGTAAAGAGTTTGATACTTTTATAGGTGGTATTTGGGGAGAATTAAAAGAAGATTGGAAGCCAGTTCAAACAAAAATTATTGATTACAGAGAAGAATTAAACGAAAAAGGCAAACTTGAAACTATAAAATTTACTGATGTTGAAAATAGTTACATTCAGGCTAGAAAAAATGTTAATGAAACTTTGGATGACTGGTTTAATAAAGGTGCTAGATTAACACAGTCTGAATGGCAAATGCTGGGTGGAAAAGGTGTTTATAGTCCAGATAAAAATAATGAAGAAGCAAAAAAACTTTTAATTAAAAAAATTGAAAACAAATACTTAAAAGAAGAAGACAACTACACTCTAAGTGAAGAAGAAATAAGAAAAGGTGGAGGTAATAGTGTAAAAGGTGAAGAAACAAAAGTAGTAAGTTATGATACAATAATAAATGATGCTACAGCTTTTGAAAAAGCTCTTAAAAATCCTAATAGAGTAATTTCTACAGGCGAAGAGGTTAAACCGGGAGACGTTGAATCAGGTAAAGCTCAAAGACTTAGTGATACTGAAGCTAAACTTAAAGTCAAATTAACAAATGATTTAAAAAGTAGATTTGAAGGAAGCGGATTTGCAACAGGTTCAGGAACTAAAATAATACAAGATATAAAAATTAAATACAAAGATGGCAAGTTATTGTTCTTCCCTCAAGTTAATTATGCTGCAGCAGGCAGCGATGAGGATTTAAAAACCCTTAAAGAATACTCTTCAGGTATACCTATTACAAATGAAAGATTATTAAAGTTTGAAAAACAAATAAAAGAAATAGCTAAAGACTCCGTAGTTTCTACAGGTGTTGGAGCTAAGTTTAATCAATAAATTAAATAATATATGAATCCAGAAGCTCTACAAGCAGCCTTCCAGTTATTCGTTGATACAGGTTATAATGGTACATCAGAAGACTTTGTTAATTTAATAAATACTAATGAAGAAGCTTTGAAGGCATCATTTAATCAATTTGTTGAAACAGGTTATAATGGTTCTGAAGAAGACTTTAAAAATTTAGTAGGTGTTTCTGGCGAAATAACAAAACCTAAAAAAGAAAAAGAAGAAATTATCCCTAAAAAAGAAGAAATTATCTCTGAAGTAGAAACTTTTGATTGGAAGCCTAGCATGTCTGCTAAAGAATATGAAGCTCTTCCACTGATGGATAAAGAAAGAGCTAATTGGGAAAAATTTAAAGAAATAGAATTAGGAAAACAAGAAATACAAGTTGTAGAACCAGATGTTACAGTAGATACAGATGCTTTTTCTAGCTTAGAAGACATACCAGATTATGAAGGTTTGACTCAAGGTACTAGTCTAGCTCCTGACAAGGATGGATTATACAATGTTCTCATAGAAGATGTAGTCAAAACTATATCTACACCAAGCTTTCCAGGAGAACCTAGTTTTACTAGTGGTGATAAAGTTATAGATAAGCGTAAGGCTAATAAAGAAGAAATGGAAGTGTTGCTTCCTGTTATGGATGCTTTACAAAAAGAAGCTTTTAAAAATCTACAAGATTATGGATTTAGTAATGAAAATGCTTTAGGCTCTGATACTTATACTATATCTACAGAGCAACATGCTGTAATAAAAGATAGTATTTATGATAAATTTGTAAAAAAAGCAGGTATACCTATTGATAAAGGTTCTTTTGATTTTTTATATAATGAAACTATTGTAGATAATAAAGACCAAGTAGAAAGAGATTATAAATCAAATAGAATAAGACCTGAGTCTACTGAAGTTTCACCTGAGTTTAAGGAGATATTTGTTTTAGAAGCTGACAAAGGCAAAAGTGAAGTAGAACTTGCTAGTGATAGTTTAAAAGCTAAACAATTTGAAATAACTAAAGAATTAAACAATATAAATAATGTTTTAATTCCTCAAGCTGTTAATAGAACAGTTGATAAAGATGAATCTTCTACAAAAAGAAATCGTCAGCTAGACGATTTAAACAAAAGAAAGATAGAACTAGAAAACGATTATAAAGATCTTGATAAAGCTATAGAGCAAAATGCTACAAGTACTAAAGTAATAGGTGGTTGGATGCCTGGAGATCCTTTATCTTTCCAAGGAAAACCTAGAACTTACAAGGAAATAAACGAAGAGTTAAACTCTAAGTTTTTTAATATGCAAGGTAGAAGTAAAGAGTCTACAAAAAAATTAAATAAAGTATCTCAAGATGTTGAGAATACAGCAGGTGTTAGGGCTCAAAACTTAATAAATGAAAACCCAGCTTTATCTCAAAGAGAAGCTGTAGAGCAATTGTTTAACGATGAGCTTTTGTATTTACAACAGTTTGAAGCTGATGGTAGAAATAGTTTTGTTAATTTAAAATTTACACCAGAGCAACTTTCAGGTGGTAATCCAATGGGAGCAAAAGTGTTAAGAGCTTTAGACGCAAATGGACTAAAAGATAACATAGATAACAACGGTAATATAAATATATCTCTATATGATTTAAGAGCTGCTGGTATTGATTCTAGAAACTTTGAAGGTTACTTTGATGAATTAGCTAATTTAATAAGTGATAAAGATCTTAACGCTGTTAAAATGTACAATGAAGAGGTTGATGAAGTAACTGTAGCAGCTAGAACTTTTAGAAATTTAGCTATAAACAACGTAGATGTTGGAGCTATAGAAAAACCTGATGGTTTTGTTAATCTTCTACAAACTGGAGCTGTTGCTACTTTGGAAACTTTAGGTATGAACAAGAGTGAAGCTGAAGAATTTTTAACAGGTACAACTGAAGGGACGGCTAGAACTCAAATAGATAATTTAGATAGAGCTATAAAAACTGCTAATAACACACCTGATATACAAGCATCAATGGGTGGTAAAATAGAATTAACAGAAGATCAGAAAGAAAACATATCTATGAGCATGACAGAAGAAGTTACTTCTGGAATAGGTGGTTTTGTGCCTGACTTAATGATATTAGGCGCTACTGGAGGCGTTATGAATGCTATGGGTTATGCTAAGTTAATTAGTAAAATGTCACCTATGGCTAAGTTTATAACCGGAGCTGTTGTTGAAGAAGCTAAGATGCAAACAATACTAGATATGAAACCTGGTGGTGGTGCTACTTTTTATACTTTAGGTGCAGCAACAAGCGGTATAAAACTTAAAGGGGCATTCGCGTGGTTAGATCCTTTGTTTCAAAAAGTTATAAAAGCCGGACCAATTGGAGCTATATCAGCTGAAGGAGCTGGAGTTGCAGAACTAGCTTATGAAAGCTTTATGGGTGATAAAAACTTTAAAGCAGAGTTCGATGAGATGTATAAAGACTTTAGCACAGTATCAAGAAGAGCTATTGTTAATAGTATGGTCTTTGGTTTAACGGGTTTTACACACGTTAAAAGAGGGGACTTCATGACTACTCAAAGAAAGTATGAAGTTATTTCTGAATTAAAAAACGAAGTTAATAACTTGATGGGGCAAAAGTTAGACTTTGTTGATGGTTTTTCTAGTGAATTAAAAGTAGATAAAGATGGTGTTGTAATTCCAGACCAATTAAAGCCTAAAAAACAATTTAAAGATTTATCACCAAAAGATCAAAAGAAATTTGCAGAGTATACTCAAAGAATACAAACTTTAAATCAAGAGATACAAGCTCAAACTATGCATCATAAGTTAGATCCTAATTCTAAAAACTTTGAAAAAGACTTTGATAAAATGATTACAGAGCCTATGAATAGAGCTATGAAATCTCTTGTACCAAATTTTGAAGGTGTTAAAGTTAAGTTTGGTAGAAGAAGCGATCCTAAAACTCCTATGTTTAAAAAGAACTTTGACAGTGCAGAAAACACTGCTCAGTATAATCCTAAGACAAAAGAAATGTTTTTTGACTTAGATGCTTATACGGCTGGTAAACCTCCTCATGAATTTACACATGTTGCTTTAAACGCTTATCTTGAAGCTAATCCTGGTATGAAATTAAACTTTACTAAAAACTTAGGTAAAGTATTTGAAGGATTTGACTTTGGTGAATTTGAAGGAACTGAGCTAGCTAAAAGAATTAAAGAAAGATATAATATAGATCTTAGAACATGGAAAGGTAAGAACTTAGCAGCTGAAGAATACTTAGCTTTTATGGGTGAATTTTTAGCTGATCCAAAAGTTTATTACAGCAACCCAGACTTAGCATCTACTTTCATGAATCAAGTTAGATTAGAAGTTAAAGACTTTCTTGTTGAGGCTGGCTTAAAAACACCTAATGTTAAAACAGCTAAAGATGTAGTTCAACTACTAGGCATGATAGGTGAGAAAACTAGAATGGGTGGAAGGTTTGAAGTTAAAATGCAAACACTTGCTAAGTTAGATGAAATAGATGTAATAGGCGCAGAACTAGTTAAAGCCAATAGAGAAGCTGAAGGTAAAAAAGTAGCTTCTAAAGATTTAACAGAAGATATTAAAGTTACAGATCTTAAAGCTAACGTTAAAAGTATATCTAAAGAAAATGTAAATAAAGCTAAAAAAACAGTTCAAAAACTAGTTGAAAAAGCAGGTGGAGATATAGATAAAAATCTAACTAAAAAAGAAAAAGATATATTTAATAAAGAGATAGAGTTCATGTCCTTAGACGCTTTAGGCTTTAGAAAAGATATTGGAATACCTGGAAAAGTTAAAATACCAGCTTCAGAAGCAATATCTTATGCTAATCAGTTTTTACCAGGTATATTAAGAAGATATAAAAAAACAGATGCTAGTGGTAAAACTAGACAGTTTTCTACATTATTTTACAGTAACATAAAACCAAAAAGACAAGCCTTTTATGGTAAACAAGAAAAATTAAGCGAATTAGGAAAGCAGGAAAGACTAAGTGATGTAGATACAGAAGGAAGAGAAAAGCGTGATATAGTTTCAAAAGAAGCAACGCCAGAAGAAGCTATTATAGCTTCAGAAGAAAGAAAAGCTAAAGTAACTCCAAAGTCTAAAATAACTAGAGACTTTCCAGAGATATTTACTGAAGATTTAAAAAATGAAATTGATAAAGGCTTATTAGAAATATTTGAAGGAGAAATACCAGGTGTCGAAACAAAAGAATTTAAAAGCTTTATAACAGAAGCATCGAGAAGTAAGTTAACTAATAAAGTTAAAAAAGCTTTAGGCGGAGGTAAAAACTATGAATTTTCTATTAAGAAAATGTCAGAAAAAATGAAGGAAACTTTAGATCCTAGATTCTTTGTTAGATTAGAAAGTCAAACCAAACCTGAAAATAGAATATTTACCAAACCACCTAGGCGTTTAACTAAGCAAGCTGAAATTGATGCAGCTATGCTTAACGATAAAGTGTATGTGGAAAATACTGCTCAAGGCGTGAATATATACGAGTTTAAAGATTTTACTCCAAAACAATTATCAGATTATATATTAGCGCCAACTATAAGTCCTACCACCGGAGCTAAGAGTGGATTAAGAGGTACTAGAAAAACAGCCTTTGCAGAAGGTTTAGTTGATAGATTAACTAGAGATGCTACTCCACAAAACTTAAAAAGAATAGGTAAAGAACCTAAAGAGATAGCTGAAATAAGTAAGAAAATGCAAGTTGATCCGTCAACTACAATGGCTTCTAAAGATTTAACAAGAAAATACAATACAGAAAATCCAAATAAAAAAGTATCAGAAAAAGAAGTAGAAAAAGTTATTGGTGAGTTTTTAAAGGGTGGAAAAGAAATGGAGGAAGCAGCTATAAACAATCCAGAGCTTGGAGAGTTTATTAACGATACTTACTTTAATGTTTTAGAAGGTTCGCAGCCAAAAGTAAAAAGCTCTGGCTACATTAACCAAGTTAGAAATAAAGTTTTAAATAAAGAAAATTTAAATGCAATATCTAAAAACCTTGATGTTCCTGTAGAAACTTTAAAACCTATATTAGAAAAAATAGTAAATCAAGAAAGTTTCTTCTATACGGAAGATAAATTACCTCAAGTAAGACAACAAGAACTTTTAGAATTTCAATCAAGTATTATAGATTTTGCTGAAAATACTTTTCCAAAAGAAATTATTGATGCTTTAACAAGTAAGCAAATAGAACAGCTTGTTGGATACGCAGAGAAAACATCTGGAAAAGGTGGAGAGTCTAAAGGAATTATTGATGCTTTAAAAATAGATAATCAAAGTTTTAAAAAAGGCCTTAAAAACAACAAAAGTTTAAAAGAAAACAAAATATTATCTAATGAAACGAAAGAACTTATAAAAGATGTTGATTGGAAAAGTATAAAAGTTCAAAATGTAACCGGTCAATTTAAAAGTTACAATGAAAAATTAAGAAAAGGAGAATTAATAACTAAATCAGAAAAAGAAGCGGCTTATCCTAAGATAGACGCAGAAAATTATAGAAAAGCTCAAGAAGCAATATCTGCAATGAAGAAAGACTATTTAAATTCCAAGAAAAATAATTTAAAAAGTCTAGAAAAAGGAATTAACTTTATATGGAACCTAGGAAGAGCTAATACTAGTATGATAGCTGGGCAAAGAGGTTTAATACCAATGGAATTTGTTTATAGACCTGAAGGTTTTCAAACTATGGATAAAAGAAATCCTTTATGGAAAAAAGCATATGATAAAGCAGTTGAAGAAGCTAAATTAAATCCTAAAAAATTAATTAAAAAAGTTGGTCCAGATTATACTTTAGATCAGTATGCTACTTGGAAAGCTAACGAGTTTGCTAAAATGAAAGGAGAGCATTTTAATCCAAGTGCTGGAGAGTCAGCTTCTGAAGTATTAGGCATTTTAAAAGGTGAGTTTGAAGCTCGAACAAGTGAAAGTATTCTTAGCAATGTACAAGGTTTAATACCTAAAGGTTTATTAAACAAAGTAGATGCTGCTTTTGGCCCTACAGCTAGCTATGGTACAAAAAGATTTGCATTAAAAGAATTAAAAGATTATTTAAAAGAAACTGTAAATAGTAAAGGAGAAAATTTATATAATATAGTTTTAGAACAAGCTAGAAATGAAATATTAAGTACTGAAGGTCTTAAAGAATTATTTACTAATAAAAAAAGCATAGATAATATAAACATTGCTACAGAAGTTTTTAAATACGCAATTAATCCAACTACGGCAAATAAATTGCTTTTAGAAACAGCAAAAAATAATTTAAAAGCAAATACCGAAGTAAGAAATCAAAATATAGAAGTAGCTAAGGAAGCTTCTATGGCTAGTAAAGATTTAACGCAAAGTGAAATGCTTAATGAGCTTAACAAAAGAGATAAAGCTTTTAGATTAGCTAATGAGCGTGATAAAACTATTAAGAAGGCTAGAGTATTTGATTTTGACGATACTATAGCTAGGAGTAAAAGTAAAGTATTCGCAGAGAGAGATGGTAAAAGAAAAACGCTAACAGCTGAGGAGTTTGCTAAACAAGGTGAAAAACTAATTTCAGAAGGCTGGAAAATGGATTTTACAGATTTTAACAAAGTTGTTGAAGGCAAGAAAGGTCCTTTGTTTGATTTAATCAAAACAATGAAAGAAGCTAAAGGTGAAAGAGATATATTTATTCTTACAGCTAGAGCACCTGAATCTCAAAAAGCTATTTATGAATTTATGAAAGCTATGGGTGTTGAAATACCTTTAGAAAACATAACAGGTTTGGGTAAGTCAAGTGGCCAAGCAAAAGCTGATTGGATAATAGACAAAGCTTCTGAAGGTTACAATGATTTCTTTTTTGCAGACGATGCGCCACAAAATGTTAAAGCAGTTCAAGAAGGTATGTCTCGTCTTGATGTTAAATCTAAAACTCAATTAGTTAAAGCTTCTAAAGATTTAAAAATAGACTCTGAAAGAGATAAGAAAAAATTAAATTGGAAAACAGATGAAGCTGGTAATATAAAAACTACTTTTGAAGTAGCTGGTAAAAAATATAATTTTAATTTAGATGCTAGAGATAATAAAGGAAGTTTTGATGTAGAATTTAATTTAGGCGGTAGAATAGACATTACTGGCACTGGCAATGCTGTTAAAGTTATTAGAACTGTTTACAACGGCTTGTTAGACGCTGTTAGCAAAAACCCTAAAATAAAAAGACTTGAGTTTTCTTCTCTTAAATCTGAGCAAAGTAGAGTTAAACTATATACTACATTGATGGACAGAGTTGCTAAAAAACTAGGCTGGGAAACAGATGTATGGGAAAGCAATGACTTTATAACACCAGAAAAAAGTAGCTATGATTTTGAAATAACTAAGCCAAGAAAAAAGCAAGTAGCTTCAGTTGAAAAAGTATTAGATGTTATAGATGTTAAATCTAATACTCAAAAAAATTTAGCATCTAAAGATTTATCTAGGGAGTTTAATAACTTAATAGAAGAGTCGACAGGTATTGGCGCAGAAAAAGTATTTTCAGATGTTAAAGCACAAGTAAGAGGCGCTAAAGCTAAAAGACAAAGGTTTTTTATACCGCCATCAGCAGAAGATATGCTAGGTCTTGTTTATACAACTTTAGGTAAAGGTAAAAAAGGTGAAGCTCATTTAAAATTTTACCAAGAAAACTTATTTGATCCTTACACTAGAGCTATGGAAAACTTATCAACTGATAGGGTTAATTTAATGGCAGACTTTAAAGCTCTTAAAAAACAATTAGACGTACCTAAAGATTTAAGAAAAACAACTGAATCAGGTTTTACAAATGAGCAAGCTGTAAGAGTTCATTTATGGAACAAGATGGGTGAAAAAATACCTGGATTATCTAAATCAGATCTAAAAGAATTAAACGATATAGTAGAAAAAGATCCTAAGTTACAAGCTTTTGCAGATCAAATATTATCTATAACCAAAGGAGATGGTTATTCTAAACCTAAAGAAAACTGGGCTGTTGGGACTATAACTACAGATTTAGTGGACGTACTTAACACTAAAAAGCGTGGTAAGTATTTAGAAACATGGAAACAAAACAAAGACCTTATATATTCTAAAGAAAATTTAAACAAGCTAGAGGCAGCTTATGGGCCTAAATACAGAGCTGCTCTTGAGAATTCGTTAAGACGTATGGAATCTGGAAGCAATAGGCTTGGCGGAGGTAATAGATTAAGTAATCAAGTTTTAGATTATATAAATAATTCTACAGGAGCTATAATGTTCTTCAACGCTAGATCAGCAGTACTTCAAACAATATCAGCTGCTAACTTTATAAACTGGGGATTTAACAATCCTTACAAAGCTGGTAAAGCATTTGCTAATCAACCTCAATATTGGAAAGACTTTGTTGAGTTAATGAACTCTGATTATTTAAAAGACAGGCGTAATGGTCTTAAACTTAATATAAATGAATCTGAAATAGCTAACGCTGCAAAAACTAGCGGCAACAAAGCTAAAGCTGCTTTGAATTATATACTTGAAAAAGGTTATTTACCTACTAAATACGCTGATAGCTTTGCTATTGCATCTGGTGGAGCTACATTCTATCGTAACAGAATTAATGATTTAATTAAAAATGAAGGTAAAACAGAAGCTGAAGCTAAAGAAATAGCTATGAAAGAGTTTAGACAAGTATCTGAAATGTCTCAACAGTCTTCTGATCCATCTAAAATATCTCAACAACAATCTAGTGACTTAGGTAGAGTTGTATTACAATTTGCTAATACGCCTATGCAATATGCTAGAATACAAAAAAGAGCTGTTCAAGATATTGTTAATGGCAGGGGTGATTTAAAAACTAATATAAGTAAGATAGCTTATTATGGATTTTTACAGAATATGTTATTTAATGGATTACAACAAGCTGTCACTAGTTTAGGTTTTGGTGACGAAGAAATGACTGATGCTGAAGAAAAGAAATTAATAAAAGCAGCTAACGGAATGTTAGACTCTTCACTTAGAGGATTAGGTATGGCAGGTGTTACTGTTCAAGTTCTTAAAAACTTAGGTATAGACATATATGACAGATCTAAAAGAGATCGTCCTGAATTTACCGACTCTTACAAAAAGTTATTAGAATTTTCTCCAGCTATAAAGAGTAAATTAGGTAAATTTCAATCTGCTGCATACCCATTTGACAATAAGAAAAGAAGAGCAGAAGTATTTGAAAAAGGATTTAGCTTAGATAATCCAGCTTATGAATCTATGGCCAAGGTAATAACAGGTACTACTAACTTACCTTTAGATAGGTTATATAGCAAAGTTAATAATTTATCTGCAGCTATGGATGAAGAGACTGAAACATGGCAATCAATTGCTATGATACTAGGCTGGCCAGAATGGCAAATAAAAGGTAAACAAAATTATGTTGAATCACCTGAAGTTAAAAAGAAAAAATCTTTAGAAGATACATTTTTATAGGGAACAAAAAATACTGGGCACCATACCCAAAGTTCCTGTAACCAAAAAGGGGAAGTCGTAATGACCTCCCCTTTTATTATTTTAACTGTTACAGTATTCACAAATACCGCCTAGACATAGTCCGCACATATCATTTTATTTTAAAATTTATAACTAATTCCTACAGCTACAAAAAATCCTCCACTAGCTATTGCTAATGTATTAGGATTTAAATTGAACTGTGGTGCGTGTGGATGCCACAACATATATGAAGTCCCAGCTGTCATCAAACTAAGACCTCCAATTAAAGCTAATCGTTTCATTTATATAGGTTTATATTTAAAGTTTTTCACAATGTATTCTGATGTTGGATGGTTTTTTATATCAACATCTGCATCTACATGAGCATTTATTTTAACGTTCATAGTCTTTCCATGATACTCTGATAGAACTTTTTTATCTGTTATAGTTCTAACTATTCTACCATTGTATGATATTTCAATAATATCTTTAGTCCATAAACATCCAAATTTATTAAAATGTTTAGATGGGTTTTTCCAGCCTAGCCAATGCGTTTTAGCGCCTAAACTATAGTTGTCAGGTTCTTTTCCACAATGAAAGTTTGTTTCTACTTTCCAAAAACCTAATGGATTTTTAATATCAAAATGAAAAAAGTTTTTATTATTTCTTGAATAAGCTTCAAAAACATCTATTTCAGGTGGCCAACTTTGATCTGGACTCATCCAAAAAGCAGGCCATAAGTTCTTGCCAGTAGGTAACTTAGCTTCAAGTTCGAAATAACCATATCCAAATTTTTCTTTACAAGATACTAGACCTACGCCTATTGGTATTTCTATATCTGGATTTTTAAACTTTTTTGGATTGTATTGGGTTTTTAATATCAACTCATCTTTATCATTTATATCTATTGCTGTTCTATCGTAATAGCAATAGGTTTTATTAGGATGATATACACCCCATTTTTCCCTTGGTAGCCAACTATAGTTAGCCCATTTTATATTTGCCATATTATTTTATTTTATTTCACAATTATCACCTGCACAAGCTAATTCTCCCGCAAGATCTGTTTCATCTTCTGTTTCAACAATCTTGCTAAGGTCAATATCCTTTAAATATGTCATTGCCATATCATATTGTACTTTGCTTATGTCTTCAAATGGTGCTTGAGTATACGTACCTCCATCATAAGGTAGTACAGATAAACCATTGTAATGATCTCTATTTTCCCACATCCATTTGCCTGCTTGATCCCATTCTGTTTGTTTTAAACTAACGGTAGCAGATACATTATGAGTATTAGATCCTTTTCTATGGCCAGGCTTAACCCACTCAGTAGCTACTTTTTTTATTCTTTCAAGTAAATCAAATGGTGATTCATGTCTTAATATAGAATCTTTAGGCGCTTTCTGTGGTATACTAATTACAGCGGTATCGTGAGGTCTGAAAAATTCATCTTCAATTAACTCAGGATGGTTAGCAGATAAATACTTATACATAGATTCGTTTTTACCAACTCTAATCCTACGCGTATAATAATCATTGTGCCATGCATGAATACCAGACGAAGTTCCTAATGCCAGAGATGTCGTCCCAGCAGGCTTC
>Ga0208793_1000265_pt1 | contig 36861 bp, 19 predicted proteins | sample 17_taG_FD_184092 | JGI IMG/M metagenome (GOLD analysis project Ga0208793, IMG submission 184092) | Marine viral communities from the Subarctic Pacific Ocean - 17_ETSP_OMZ_AT15314 metaG (SPAdes) (version 2) | ecosystem: Environmental > Aquatic > Marine > Oceanic | place: Pacific Ocean | collected... | reverse complement strand
CTTTAGGTGGTGTAAAGCTAGGTAGTGATACACAGTTAACACAATCTTATAATGCTGGAGGTGCAGGTACAAGTAATAGAGTATATCCAGTTCAGTTAAACTCATCTAATCAAATGGGTGTTAATGTGCCTTGGTCAAATAGTGAAAGAGGCGCGGGTGCTATGCTAGATGTAGATGGTAGTGGAGATTTAGAAGTTGATTTAACAGAAGCTACCTCAGCAACAATAGTAGCTGATGATGAATTAATATTTTTAGACGCTGACGGTGGAAAAGGTCATAGAGGAGGTGTTGGTGATTTAGCTGCAGCGCTAACAGACACTACAGGTGGTTTAACAACTTCATCTGGTATTATTAAAGTCAATACTGGTGCTGGAATATCAATTGACTCTAACAAAGTTAAAGTTCTTTTAAATCCAACAAACACCGGTTTACAACTTGATCAAACAGCCGGTTTGAGTGTTAAAGTTGCTACAAATGGTGGAATAGCTGTTGACGCGGCAGATGCATTAACACTAAATGGCGATATAACAGCTATTGATACATTGTATAATGCGGCTTTACATGTTGGTTATGGATCTAGTGATATGCATTTAGATTTTTCACCTGGAACTGGAAGTGGTAGCGTAAAAATGTTTGATGGAACCAATGAAAGATTTAGATTTCAATATGAAGGAACTTTTCACGCTGCCGGTGATGTAAAGGCATACTCAACCACGATAACCTCAGACAGAAAGCTTAAGAAAAATATTAGAACTTTAGATCAATATGGTTTAAAAGAAGTTTTAAAGTTAAAACCAGTTATGTATGACTGGAAAGATGAACTAAGAGGTAATAACAATATAGGTTTTATAGCTCAAGACGTTCAAGAAGTAATACCAGAATTAGTTGGTGAATCAGTTTTGCTTAACGGTGAGGAAGGAGAAACAAAACTAGGGGTTGAATACAACAAAATGATAGCTGTATTAACAAACGCTATACAAGAACAACAAAAACAAATTGAAGAACTAAAAAAATTAGTAAATGGCAATACCAACTGATGGCACTAATGGACTTAGTCTATATGGGCTAAAGGAAGAGCTTGAAAACAATGCTTACGTAGCTGTTATTCCTGAAACATATAACACTGAAATTAGCTTTCTTACATTGGCTTTAGAAAATGATATAAATCAAAACTCTACTACAAGGCCTAATACTGACAGCTGGGACAACGGTGTTTATGAAGAAGGTGCTGAAATAAAAATGTCTGATTATTTTGGTTACGACCATGATGCTACAGTAGCATTTGTAAATGATAAAGCAGTTTCAAAAACATTAACAACTTCCGCTACCCATAGTATTAACTTTGTTGACACTGATGACACGTTTAATTTTACTGGTACTACAGCGTATACAATATCATTTTGGGTTAAAGCAGGTTGGAGTAGTAGTTTAAACACTAACATACATATGTTAATTGGTCAAAAAGAATTTGCTTCATATCAGTTGTCAGATATGATTAAAATTATGTACAACGAAAGTAACAATAGATTACGTATACAATACGGTAATAAAACAACAGCGTCAGATGCTTGGTACAAGCTTGCTGAATGGTTGTTTCACTCAAACTCAGGTGCTTATGCAGCTGGTTATGCTGCAGCTGGTTTAGGTAGTACGTATTGGAGTGCTAGTAATAGAGGTTATGTGAACAGTGATGACTACACTATGATTACTTTTACAAAATCAGGAACAAACGCTGCTAGTGCAATGAAACTATACTGGAATGCTAATGCTGCTGGGGCAGCACCAATACAAACAAACTTTGGTAGTGGTAGTCCAGCAATGAGCACTACTAACAATAGAACTTGGAGTTTAGGGTCTAACGGTGTTTCACAAGGTGAGGTAAAAACTGGTAATAGCTCGGCAACAGTTTATAATGATTTATCAATATTTCAAAAAGAACTAAGTGCCACAGAAGTTACAGAGTTGTATAACAGTGGAACGCCAATGGACGTGACAACTCACAGTGCTGCTAATAAATTAAAAGGATATTGGAAATGGGAAGGTAATGGTAATGCTACAGTTTCTAATGACGACTTTAATATAAATGGTCAATCAGAAATTGTAAATAAATAATATGAATTACTATATATTAACAGAAGAAGTATTTGAAACAATAAACAAGAATAATGTACACTTTATGCGTAAAAGTATAGATCGTACAGAAAGATTAGTTGCTACAACTGATTTAATTAGTGATAGAGTAAGATCTTTTCAAACAATAGAAACATGTTCTAACTACACATTTACAAACCATAGTGATTGGGTTGGTGATAAAACTGGTATAGAAATAGAAGAATTAGAAGAAGGAGGATATATTCCTACAATAGATGACTAGGACAATAGCACCTTAAAACAAAAATAAAGCGTGTAATAATATAAATAACAAAATTAACTTAAATTAAATAAAATGGCAAAAAGAAAAACACCTAAGGTTAAGGACCTTAGACCAACAAGTATAAGCAAGGAACAATTAGATGGTATTCAAGGCTTAATAAAGCAAATGAATAGTATGCAATTAGAGATAGGTAGAATAGAAACTCGTAAGCATATGATAAACCATGAATATACTAAAATTCAAGATTTAATGCGTGAAGAACAAACGGCGTTGAAACAAGAATACGGAGAAGTTAACATTAATATTGAAGATGGTAGTATAACATACCCAGAAGATGTCGAAGTTAATAAGGAAGATTAGTATAGGATCAAACTATAAAAATGATGCCATGCACTATGCCGTTGGGCAAGAAGTGTATGGTGGTCATACTATATGCAACATACTAGAAGAAAAAGATAAGTTTAGTATTTATATTAAAAAAGGTAAAGAAGTTTTACCATGGAAAGATTTTAATAAAAACATGGCTGTGTCTATAGAGTATAATTTAGAATATTAATGAATACTGTATACGATTTTTTAGTGTCACCTAAAAACAACAGTAGATATAATAACGTTAAAAAAGTAGGTGATAAAGAACTTATTGTAAATACAGAAATATTTAACCACCAGCATGTTAATCGCGAGGCAATTGTAAAAGCGGTGCCTTTAGCATTTACAACACCTATAGATATAGGTGACACTGTGTTAGTGCATCATAATATATTTAGACGTTTTCACAACATTAGGGGTGAAGAACAAAATAGTAGATCTTGGTACAAAGATAATGAATATTTTGTTAATTTAGATCAAGTTTATTTATACAAAAAACACGACAAAGAAGTTTATTCTCAACGTTGGCAATGTATGGAAGGTTATTGTTTTGTAAAACCTATAATTAACAAAGATAAATTTAACGTTGAAAAAGAAGAAAATTTAAAAGGAGTTGTTAAGTATACCGATGGTACAGTGCAAGAAAATGAAATAATAGGTTTTCACCCTGATTCAAAGTTTGAGTTCGTAGTAGATGGTGAAAGACTTTACAGAGTTAAATCTAATTATATTACAATTAAATATGGATATAAAGGAAACGAAAAAGAATATAATCCTAGCTGGGCACAGAGCGGTTGAAGAGTTGATCAAAGTTGCTAAAGAAGATATTGTTGATAGCGATGACGATATATCAGCTGATAGATTAAAAAATGCTGCAGCTACTAAAAAACTAGCTATATTTGACGCATTTGAAATACTTAACAGAATACAAGAAGAAGAAAACTTGCTTGAGGGAAAAACACCTGAAGAGAAAAAGGAAAAAATCTTTAGAGGATTCGCAGAAGGCAGATCTAAGTAATGTACGAGCAAAATTTAGTTAAGATAGTAGAACCTATAAAAAAAACTACTATAAATAGACTTAACAAAGGTAAAAAATGGAAGTATGGTTATAACAAAGAACAAGATATTGTTGTTATATCTAAGACTGGAGAGATAGGAGATATAATAGAGATACAAAACTTTCAAATAGCATTGCCTAAAGAGCGTAGTGTGTATAGCAACGAGGAAAAAAAGTGGAAACAGTTTGAATACCCAAAAGAACTAGTTAGGCTTAAAAATATATTTGATTGGCGTAACTACCCTGAAGAAAAAAAAGCACAGTGGTTTGATTACATAGACGAAGAGTTTAAACGTAGAGAAGAAGGCTTTTGGTTTAACAATGCTGGAACACCAACATATATAACAGGTACACATTACATGTACTTACAGTGGAGTAAGATTGATGTAGGTGCACCAGATTTTAGAGAAGCTAATAGATTATTCTACATATTCTGGGAAGCTTGCAAAGCAGATAAAAGATGTTATGGTATGTGTTACCTTAAAAACAGACGATCTGGTTTTTCTTTTATGTCATCAGCTGAAACAGTTAATCAAGCTACAATATCAAGTGACAGTAGGTTTGGTATATTATCTAAAACAGGAGCAGATGCTAAAAAAATGTTTACAGACAAAGTGGTTCCAATTAGTATTAACTACCCGTTCTTTTTTAAACCGATTCAAGACGGTATGGACAGGCCTAAGTCTGAACTTGCTTATAGGGTTCCTGCAAGTAAGTTCACGCGTAAAAAAATTACTGCTAATGAAAAGCAGGAAGACTTGGCTGGACTTGATACTACTATTGATTGGAAAAATACAGGTGATAACAGTTATGACGGAGAAAAACTTCAACTGTTAGTACATGACGAAAGTGGTAAGTGGGAAAGACCCGATAATATATTAAATAACTGGAGAGTTACAAAGACATGTTTACGATTAGGTAGTAGAATAATAGGTAAATGTATGATGGGCTCAACATCAAACGCATTAGATAAAGGTGGAGAAAACTTCAAAAGATTATACAACTCATCGGATGTTACTAAGCGAAACAGAAATGGACAAACAGCGTCTGGATTATATTCTCTTTTTATCCCAATGGAGTGGAACTACGAAGGATTTATTGATGAGCACGGAAGCCCAGTCTTCAATACTCCGGATCATGAAGTATTCGATCCACATGGGGAGTTAATAGATATAGGTGTTATAGACAGTTGGCAAAATGAAGCTGACGGTTTAAAAAACGATCAAGATGCATTAAACGAGTTTTACAGACAGTTTCCAAGAACTACTGAGCACGCGTTTAGAGATGAAACAAAAAATAGTATATTTAATTTAGTTAAATTATATGAGCAAATAGATTTTAACGAAGAACTAGGTAGATCACTAGGCCTTACTCAAGGTAATTTTCAATGGGTTAACGGCGTTAAAGATTCTAAGGTAATATTTTACCCAGATAAAAAAGGTAGGTTTAAAGTTAGTTGGACACCAAAGCAAAACTTACAAAACAACGTTATAACTAAAAACGGTGTTAAATGGCCTGGTAACGAACATATGGGTGCTTTTGGTTGTGATAGTTATGACATATCAGGAACTGTAGATGGTGTAGGTTCTAAAGGCGCTTTGCATGGATTAACTAAGTTTAGTATGGAAGACGCGCCAGCTAACACATTTTTCTTAGAGTATTTAGCTAGACCACAAACAGCAGAGATGTTCTTTGAAGACGTTCTAATGGCATTAGTATTTTACGGGATGCCTATACTCGCAGAGAACAACAAACCTCGTCTATTGTATTATTTACGAAGACGTGGTTATAGAGGTTTTAGCATGAACAGACCTGATAAAATATGGAACAAACTATCTGTAGCAGAAAAAGAAGTAGGTGGCATACCTAATTCAAGTGAAGATATAAAGCAAGCACATGCCGCTGCAATTGAAATGTATATACAAGATCACGTAGGTATGAAACAAGATGGTTCGTTTGGTAACTGTTATTTTAACGAGTTGCTAAATGACTGGGCTAAATTTGATATAAACAAAAGAACAAAACATGATGCGTCTATTAGTTCTGGACTTGCTATAATGGCAAACAACAGGCACTTGTACAAACCAAACGCAACAATTAAAAGAGAACAATTAAATATAAGTATAGCTAGATTTAACAACGATGGCTTTACTTCAAAAATAATAGAAAATTAACATGGCAGATCCAATTATTAAAGATTATTTTCCTAAACAAAACGTAAACGACGAGTACAAACACTCTGCCGAGTACGGTTTGAAAGTTGGTAGAGCTATTGAAGCTGAGTGGTTTGAAAACGGAGGTATGAATAGTAAGTTTAAAAAAGGTAAAGATAACTATCACAAGCTAAGATCTTACGCTAGAGGAGAGCAATCAGTGCAAAAATACAAAGACGAACTGTCTATTAATGGTGATTTGTCTTATTTAAATTTAGACTGGAAACCAGTACCTATTATACCTAAGTTTGTAGATATAGTTGTAAATGGTATGTCAGAAAGAATGTACGATATAACTACATACTCTCAAGATCCTTTTGGTGTAGAAAAAAGAACTAAGTATATGGAAGATATACTTGAAGATATGAAAAGTCTTGAGATGACTCAAATGGCTGCTCAACAAGGAATAGATATTAGGTCTAGTGAAATGGAGACTGAAGAGTTACCGGCAAACGAAGAAGAGCTTTCTTTACACATGCAGCTTAACTATAAGCAGGGTGTTGAAATAGCGCAAGAAGAAGCTATAAACTGTGTGTTAGATGGTAACAATTATGATTTAACTCAAAAAAGATTTTATTATGATTTAGCTGTTTTAGGAATAGGTGCTGTTAAAACTTGCTACAACAAATCAAAGGGTATTACGGTTGATTATGTCGATCCTGCTAAAATGGTTTATTCTTACACAGACTCTCCTTATTTTGATGATTTATATTATGTTGGCGAAGTTAAAACCATACCTATTAATGAATTAGTAAAAGAATTTCCTGATCTAACTTTAGAAGAACTAGAAGAAGTACACCAAACAAAGCCTTATAACGAATTAGCTTATAATCAAAGTTATGCCACACAAGGTAAATACGATAGCAATAAAGTTCAGGTTTTATATTTTAATTATAAAACTTATAACAACGAGGTTTATAAAGTAAAAGAAACTGGTAGCGGTGGTGTTAAAGCAATACTTAAATCTGACAAGTTTGACCCACCAAAAGAAATAGCAAATCAATTTCAAAAACTATCAAAATCCATAGAGGTTTTATATGAAGGAGCTATTATACTTGGAACAAGCAAATTGTTACATTGGGGATTAGCTAAAAATATGGTAAGGCCAAAAAGCGATTATACTAAAGTTAACATGAATTATTCTATAGTTGCGCCAAGGATGTACGATGGTAAAATAGAAAGTTTAGTAGGTAGAATAACAGGTTTTGCTGACATGATACAGCTAACTCATTTAAAGCTACAACAAGTTATGTCACGTATGATACCTGACGGTATATATTTAGATGCTGATGGTTTAGCCGAGATAGATTTAGGTAACGGCACAAACTATAATCCACAAGAAGCTTTAAATATGTTCTTCCAAACAGGTAGTGTTATTGGTAGATCAATGACCGCTGATGGCGATATGAACCCAGGTAAAGTACCTATACAAGAAATACAGTCTGGTAACGGTGGTGCTAAAATGCAAAGCTTAATCGGCACATATAATTATTATTTACAAATGATAAGAGATACGACCGGTCTTAACGAAGCAAGAGACGGTAGTATGCCAGATAAAGATGCTTTAGTAGGTATACAAAAAATAGCGGCGGCTAATTCAAACGTAGCAACTAGACACATATTAGATGCTGGTTTATTTTTAACTTTGCAAACAGCTGAAAATTTATCATTAAGAGTTTCTGACGTTATAGAGTATTCACCAACAAAAGATGCTTTTATACAAAAAATTGGAGCATTTAACGTGGCTATACTAAAAGAACTAAAAGATGTACATTTACATGACTTTGGTATATTTATAAAGCTACAGCCAGATGAAGAGCAAAAACAGTTGTTAGAAAATAATATACAAATGGCACTGCAACAGCAAAGTATAAATTTAGAAGACGCTATAGACGTTAGAGAAGTTAAAAATTTAAAACTTGCAAACCAACTATTAAAAGTGCGTAGAAAGAAAAAGCAAGAGCAAGATCAAAAAATGCAACAACAAAATATTCAAGCTCAAGCTCAAGCAAATCAGCAGTCTGCAGCCGCTGCTGCGCAAGCTGAAGTTCAAAAATCTCAAATGTTAGCACAAACAGAGATGCAGCTAGAAGCTCAAAAATCAGAACTAAGAAAACAAGAAATGTTGAGTGAGGCTGATTTGAAAAAACAATTAATGCAGTTAGAGTTTCATTATAACATGCAAATAAAGGAAAAAGAATCTAAAAGTTTAAGTGATAGAGAGTCTAGTAGAGAAAACAGAAAAGATGACAGAACTAAAATGCAAGCTTCTCAACAAAGTAAGCTTATAGAGCAAAGAAACGGTGGTGGTCAACCCGTAGATTTTGAATCGTCTGGAAATGACAATTTAAGCGGAAATTTTGACCTAGCTCAATTTGAGCCTAGTTAAAAAATTTATTAATTATTATATTATATCATGGAAGAAAATAAAGAAATACCTCAAGAAACAGGTAAAATAAAAATAAAATCGTTAAAAAAGTATAGTCAACAAGCAGAAAACGTAAAGCTTGATCTTAGCAAACCAACTGAAGAACCAGTAGAAAAACCAAAACAAGATGAAATTAAAGAAGATAACCCTGTCAACGAGGGAGTGGTTACAGAGCTTAATAATGCCGACGCCACAGAAAAACAAGAAGAAGTACAACCGGAAGTTGAAGCACAAGAAGCTCCAACATTAGAAGAGGTTGTAGTAGAAGAAACTACAGAGGAAAAAGTAGAGGAAGTTAAAGAGGAAGTTAAAGAAGCAATAAAAGTTGCTGAAGAAACTGGCAAGCCTTTACCTGAAAACGTAGAAAAACTTCTTGATTTCATGGAAAAAACTGGTGGTGATTTACAAGATTATGTAAAGCTAAATCAAGATTACAGTAAATTAGATGACAGTTTAGTTTTAAAAGAATATTACAAGCAAACTAAAAGTCATTTAAATAATGAAGAAATAAATTTTCTTATCGAAGATACGTTCTCTTATGATGAAGAAGAGGCTAGTGATAGAGAAATAAAAAGAAAAAAATTAGCGTTTAAAGAGCAAGTTGCCAACGCTAGAAGCCACATGGACGGGCTAAAGTCCTCGTATTACGACGAGATTAAGGCTGGGAGCAAGTTGACTCCTGAACAAAAAGAAGCCATTAATTTTTATGATAAATACAACAAAAATTCTGAACAAAGCGAAAAAATTCAGAAGCTGCAAAAAGAAGTATTTGACGCAGGAACCAATAAACTGTTTAACAGTGAATTCAAAGGATTTGAATATAAAGTTGGAGAAAAAGTTTATAGGTATAATGTTAAAGATGCTGACAAAGTGAAAAACACACAAAGCGACATTAATAATTTTGTCAAGAAGTTCTTGAACGAAAAAAATGAAATGTCAGATGCTAAAGGTTATCACAAGTCTCTGTTTACAGCAATGAATTCAGACGCAATCGCGCAACACTTTTACGAACAAGGTAGAGTTGACGCATTAAAAGATAGTGTGAGTAAAGCGAAAAACGTGGATATGAGCCCTAGACAATCTTTTGGTGAAGAGTCTAAATCTGGTTTTAAATACAAAGTAATAGGTGATAGTTCATCGGATTTTAAATTTAAACTAAAAAAGTAATTAACAATTAAAAATAAATAAATTATGGCAGTACAACCAGTAGCTGGTGGACAATTAAGTCCAGTTCCAGCGCCAGTTCAGCAAGTGTTACAAAGTTCATATTTGGATTTTAGCACAGGTTGGGCACAACAATACCTACCAGAGCTTTACGAAGCAGAGGTAGAAAGATATGGTAATAGAACTATATCTGGATTTTTATCAAAAGTAGGAGCAGAAGAAGCAATGCAATCTGACCAAGTTGTTTGGTCTGAGCAAGGAAGATTACACACTGTTATGACAGGTGTTACTTGTGATGTTTCAGATGCACAATTAATTTTTGCAGATGCAGCAGAAGCTAACTTAGTTAGATTAAACGACACTTTACACCTTTATGTAACAGCTGGTACAGGTGCTGGAAAAAATCTAAAAGTTTTAGTTACAGCAGTAGATGTTGACTCAGACGCTACAGGTACAAATGACAAAAGAGCAGCAACAATCGTTTGTTATGACCAAGAACTTATGACGTCAAACGCAACAGGTAACGTAACTTTAGCTGACGATTCAGTATTCACAGTAATGATCTATGGTTCTGAATACAAAAAAGGATCAACTATGAGTAGAGGATCTTTAACTCCTAGCTTTAAATCATTTACTAACAAGCCAATTATTTTGAGAGATAGATTCCAAATTTCTGGATCTGACACTGCTCAAATCGGTTGGGTTGAAGTAACTGGTGAAGAAGGACAAAATGGTTACCTATGGTACCTAAAAGCTGAAGGCGATACTAGAGCACGTTTCAACGATTACTTAGAAATGAGTATGATTGAATCAAGAACTGCAAAATCAGGTTCTGGTGTAGCAACTGCAGATTTAGGTGGTACAGAAGGTTTAATGGAAGCTATTGAAACAAGAGGTCACGTTTTAGCTGATGGTTTTGTTGCTAACTCTGTTAGTAACTCATTTGTAGATAACATGGGAACTTTTGACAACATCTTAGTTAAACTAGACGCACAAGGTGCTATTGAAGAAAACATGCTTTACTTAGACAGAACTACATCTATAAACATAGATGATATGTTAGGTAACATTGGTGCAGGATATGCTGCAGCGGCAGGTTTTGGTTTATTCGATAACTCTTCTGACATGGCGTTAAACTTAGGTTTCTCTGGTTTCAGACGTGGATCTTACGATTTCTACAAAACTGACTGGAAATACTTAAACGATGCAGGAGCTGTAGGTGCATTACCTGCTTCAGCTGTAGCTAACACAGGAAAATTATCTGGAGTTTTATGTCCAGCTGGTACTTCATCTGTTTATGATGAAACTATGGGTAAAAACATGAAGAGACCTTTCTTACACGTACGTTACAGAGCATCACAAACTGATAATAGAAGACTAAAAACTTGGGTTACAGGTTCTGTTGGTGGAAACATCACATCTGATCTTGACGCAATGACAGTTAACTACTTATCAGAAAGATGTTTAGTAGTTCAAGCGGCTAACAACTTTATGAAGTTAGTTAGATAACAACACTTTAAAAGAACCGGGGCTTCGGCCTCGGTCCTTTTATTTTTTATTAACTTATATTATATTATATTATGGCAAAAAAACAAGAAACAACTATAAAGGAAATTCAAACACCTTTTGATTATGCTCCTGAGAAAATTAAAAATTATACTCACAAAACTTATTTACTAGCAGATGGCACATCGCCTTTAACATACACAATAAAGTCTAGAGGTATTTTTATTTTTGACGAAGAAAAAGGTGTTAATAGAGAAATAAAATATTGCAAAAACCAACAAACTATTTATGTTGACGAAATGACTGGTCCGCAATCATTATCTCATATAACTTTTTTAGACGGTGTTTTAAATATTCCAAAAGAAGATCAAATTTTACAAAGATTTATGGAGGCTCACCCTCAAAACAACATAGTATTTGAAGAGTTTGATAGAGTTAAAATAGCAAAAGATGAAGTACATGATCTTGAATTAGAAATTGAAGCGTTAATGGCAGCTAAAAACCTAGATGTTGACATGGCTGAAGCGATTATGCGTGTTGAGATTGGTTCTGAAGTAACTAAGATGAGTTCTAAGGAGCTTAAAAGAGATTTACTATTATATGCTAAGAAAAACCCTGAATTGTTCTTAGAGTTGGCTAAAGATGATAATATCCAGCTTAGAAACTTTGGTATAAGAGCTACAGAGGCTGGTATTTTAAAATTATCTCCAGATCAAAGAACTTTTTTTTGGAAGTCTAACAATAGAAAATTATTAAACATTCCTTTTGATGAGCATCCGTACTCTGCTTTAGCCTCTTGGTTTAAAACAGATGAAGGTATGGAAATATACTCAAACATTGAAAAACAATTAAGCTAGACCCTAATAAGTAGCCACTCTTTTTAGGGTGGCTATTTTTTTAACTTATTGGTAGTATCAGTGATTATACTACTAGTTACAAACAAACAATATGGCAATAAGCGTAGACACAGTATATCAAAGAGTATTAGCAATAGCTAATAAAGAACAAAGAGGTTATATAACACCTCAAGAATTTAATTTATTTGCTAATCAAGCGCAAATGGATATATTTGAACAATATTTTTATGATATTGGTCAATTTGACAGGAGAAATGCAAATGATACAGAGTATTCTAATATGGTTAGTTTGTTAGAAGAAAAAATAAGTGCTTTTGAAAAGTACAGAGTAGCTATGTCAGCTGTTAGTGGAAACACTTTAACACTACCAACAGACGTTTATAGACTAGGAACAGTGTTTTATGCACCAACAGGAGCGTATGACGTTGAAGTAGAGCAGATAAACAAAAAAGAATTAGTATATATGGAAAGATCACCACTAGCACAACCATCTGGTGACTACCCTGTATACACAAGAAAAACAAACACAACTATAAAAGTTTTTCCATCAACTCCACCAACAACATATTCTGTTAGCAATGTAACGTGCAACTATGTTGCTAGACCAACAGATATTGTTTGGGGTTATGAAACTGTAGCTGGCTCTGCCTTGTATAACGTTAATGTTTCAACAAACCCTCAGCTACACGAGTCAGAAGAAACTTTATTAGTTTTAAAAATACTAGCATTAGCTGGTATATCTATAGAAGATCCACAGTTGTACCAAATAGCAACACAAGAAGAAGTTAAACAAGTTCAACAAGAAAAACAATAAGATATGGGATTATTTAAAGGTACACAAGAACAGTATTATGGTTTTAACAGTTTTAAAGTAACTGGTTCTACAACAAATTCATTTACTTTAGATTACCCAACGCTACCAGCAAACTCAGGTGCTTTTAACGTATACTTAACTGGTACGGTAAACGGTGTTACTAACACTAGTAGAACTTTAATAACCGCGTACAGCGTAGCGGTAACAAGTTACACTGCTTCTACCGGCGTTTTAGTTTTAAATACGCAGATACCTATAGGAACAATTGTTGAGGTTATATTAATAACTCCTGACTTTGGAAACTATCAATATATAAAACTAGAAGATTTAGTAAATAACTTTATGGTTGGTTATACTGGCGAAGACAAAATAATAAACAGAGCTAAAAGAACTGATATAGTTTTTCACGCTAAAAGAGCCATGCAAGAATTTAGTTATGATACTTTTAAGTCTACAAAATCTCAAGAAATAGAAGTTCCACCTTCTTTAGTTATGAATTTACCTCACGATTACGTTAACTACGTAAAAATTATGTGGACTGACAAAGCAGGTAATTACAGACCTTTAACACCAACAAGACACACTGGTAACCCAATTGCAATTTCTCAAGATAGCACTTTTGAATATATATTTAATGATGATGGTACATTATTAACAAATCCAGAGTCTACAACTAAAACAAGAAGAAAAGCTTCTGATCCATATGAAACTAAGCACACAAACCCAGATTACGATGCTGATTTTCATGAGCTTCATTTTGGAGAGCGTTTTGGACTAAACCCTGAGCTAAGTGGTCTTAATGGAGATTATTACATAGATAATGTTCAAGGTGTTATAAACTTCTCTTCTAATGTTAGTGGTGAGTTAGTTGTTTTACAATACATAAGTGATGGGTTAGGTACTGATAGCGAAATGATAGTACATAAGTTTGCTGAGGAAGCTGTGTACAAGTGTATAGCACATGCTATTTTAGCAACAAAAATGAATACACCTGAGTATTTAGTAGCAAGATATAAAAAAGAAAGAAGAGCGGCTTTGAGAACAGCTAAGTTAAGATTATCTAACTACAAGTCTGAAGAGCTACAACAAACAATGAGAGGAAAGTCTAAGCAAATAAAACACTAACATATGCCGGAATTAAAAAATGTGTTCCACGCTGGTAAAATGAACAAAGATCTTGACGAGAGATTAATACCAAATGGACAGTACAGAGACGCTTTAAACGTAGATATTTCATTTTCAGAATCTAGCGATGCTGGTTCTGCACAAAACGCATATGGAAATACGCAGATGTCTGACCATAATATTGCTGGTGCTAAATGTATAGGCTCTATTGTAAACGAAGAAAACGATACTATAATTTGGTTTATTTGTGGGACTAGTGTAGATGCTATTGCAGAATATGATCCTTCTACAGGCTCTATAACACCAATATTAGTAGACACAAACAAAGGTACTGATAACGCTTTTTTAAGTTTTAGTAGTAGTTACCTCATAACAGGTATAAACATATTAGATGACTTTTTGTTTTTTACAGACAACACTACAGAGCCTAAAAAAATACACATGGGTAGAATGAAAAATGGTTCTACAAATTTTTCAACAACTACAAAGTATCAAAACTCAGATGGCACATATACAAAAAGTGTTTATACTGAGCTCATAACAGTTATAAAAAAATATCCTCTTCAAGCGCCTAAAATAAGCTTGTCAAATGTTATTAGAGATGGTAATGTTAACGGTATGTCATACAACCAAACTAACACTTCTTTTACAAAATCAAACACTTTTTCTACTAGCACTGTAGACTCTCAAGATTTTAACACTAATATTACTCACGCAAACACTTCTGGTAGTTCTAATATTTACAAAGCAACTGATGTTAGTTACTTACAAACAACAGTAGTAAACAACGCTTCTGATAGCAATGCTAATACACTAGCTGTAAATTCTTCTAACTTTTCAACTGGAAATGATTATAAAAAATGGAGAGCTATAGAACCAGGTATGAGAGTTGCTATTAGTTCTAACGGATCAGGTACTTGGACAGAGCCAGACATATACTATACTATAGAAACTGTAGACTGGTTAAACCACACGGTTTCTTTTGTTGACAGGTCTTTACCTCCAGTAGCAAATAACACTAAAGTAAGAATACAGCATTGGTCAGAACCATTTAATAATAGTAATTTTTGGGGATATATTGATAACACAGGTAGTTTAGTAAAAAAACAAATAGGAACTACAAGTGAAAATAGTTTTGACTTAGACGGTAGACTTATAGCAGATGGTGGGGTATTAAATGACGGATCTGGTAAAGATGTTACATTATTTCCAAGCATTGCAACCGGCCCAGCTGTGGGTAGCACTGCTTTTGGTCAAGGTTGGTCTTATAATTCTGGCACAAAAACATATCATTTTGCGGGTGGAAGTGGTGCTACAGGGACAAAACATTATCCTTTAATAACAACTACGACTGACTTATTAAAAGGGCATACTTACAATTTAAAAGCAACTGTTACAGTAACTACTCAAGATATATCTACACCTTCATCACCAGCTTTTATAGGTTTTCATGGAAAAGCAAACACCAACATAGCAACAGCTATAAATGGTCTTAACGCTTTAGAAACTTACAGATATTACAACGGTACATATGAAATAGATATTATTTGGAAGCAGCTTCAAGACGGTGCAGATGGCCAATTATGTTTAGTAGCTTCTGACGAAATGGTAGGTTCTATTAAAATAAACTCTATAGAATGTTTAACAAAACCAAGGCCAGTAAAAATACAACCTTTACAATTTTACGGAACTAATTACGAGGTTAATGATATAATTTCTTTACAAGCAGAAGACTCAGGCGCGTTAAGTGTTGATGATGACGCTTTTGTTGATATAAAAGTTAGACTTATTGATAAAATTACTGTAAAAAATACAAATTCAATACCTACATCTCATGCTAACGCGGTAGGTAGCGGTGTAACTGGTAACGATAAAATCTCAAATGGTGATTTTAATAGTTTAACCACTTGGCATACTGGATTATCAGGTACAACAGACGTAGGTACATCTGCAGCTGGTTTTTATGTAACATCTGGAGGTTTGTCATCTAATGGTACTAGTGATGGTTATGTTAGAAATGTATTGAGCGAAAGCTTAGTTGCTGATGAAGTTTACAAACTAACTTACGATGTTGCTGTAGCTACGTCTGGTAGTAGTGACGCTGGTTATTTAAAATTAGTTTTATCAACAAACAACGTGTATGTAGGTGATGACGTCGATTTTGGCCATACAAACCATATATTATTAGACACTTCTACCACAGGTGGTAAAACAGTATATTTTAAACAAAAATCTGTAGCAAGAGGAGCTCTAAGTCTTAGTGAGCTATTATTTTATAATGACCATGATTGGGACGCTAGAATTGACAATGTCGTTTTAAAGAAAGTAACTGGCACATCAACAACTTCTTGTGGTACTATTGGTACTGATGATGGTAAACAGTTGTTTGACTGTGAAATAGTTTCTATTGATAACACTATATTGTCAAATTTAGATCAAACTAAATTTAAGTCTAAAAGAGTACAGCCAGAGGCTATATATGAAAAAGAGTTTGCAAGGTTTAGCTTTAGATGGAAATATATAGACAACGAATACTCTGCAATATCACCTTTTACAGAAGTTGCTTTTTTACCTTTGTCAGAAAAAGGTTATAGTTATGATTCTAAAGATGGTTATAACAAGTCTATGATAAACGACGTTAGAAGAATTACTTTATCAGGATTTGCCAAACCTCCAAAAGACGCAAAAAGTATTGACATATTGTACAAAAAATCTAATGCTACAAATGTGTACATTGTAAAAACAATAGAGCATAGTGATTTTGAAAATATTAAAAATAACGATTCAGTAGTTATAACGCTTGAAGAAATTAAATCTTTACTTCCAGAAAACCAAATGCTAAGGCCTTATGACAATGTACCTAGAAAAGCTTTGGCTCAAGAAATTACTGGCAATAGAGTTGTTTATGGAAATTACACTCAACAATACGATTATTTTAGCACGCCTTCTAAGTTTAAAACAAAAATTAATAGCACTGAAATAACAGAAAAACCATTAAAATCTTTAAAGTCTATAAGAGATTATCAAATTGGAGTATCATTTTTAGATGAGTTTGGTAGACAATCACCAGTTTTTACACACGAATCTGGAGTTGTTAAAATAGATCAATCAAAATCAGCAACTTCTAATTCTTTAGAAGTTTCATTAAACTCACCGCCACCAACTTGGGCTACTCACTACAAATACTTTGTTAAAGACTCTTCTAATGAGTATTATAATTTAGCAATGGATAGGTTTTATCCAGACTTAGAAGACGAAAACGTTTGGATTTCTTTTCCTTCTTCAGAAATAAACAAAGTAAATGAAAACGACTACGTTGCTATTAAAAAAGAGCATGGTACTGAAAACGCAGCGACGGTAGCGCCAGGCGAAACTGTAAAATATAAAGTTTTAGACAAGCAAACAGAACCACCAAACCATATAAAATTTACAATGGCAGAGGTCGGTGCGTCTAGTGAAAAAACTACTTTTTCAATAGGAGATATTGTTAGCTCAAGTGATAGTAACACTGTTAAAAACGAAAAATATAGCCAACAAACAACTAGATACCCTACAAAAGGTTCTAATACTTTTTTATTGAGTGTTTACGATTTAAGAGACGACCCGGAGTTTATAGATGAATTAGATTCTTTTATTACAAACACTGGTGTTTGGTATGACGCACCTAATAGATTTGTACAGATTGGCGATGGAGATGGTACTTTGTCTGAAAAATATGAAATTGATCAGATATACAAAAAATCAGACTATTTTGGTATAAATCCAGATGGAACACAAACAACTCCAGACCAGTCTGACCGTATAAAAGGAATAATTCCTGGCTTTAAAGCTTTGTGTTTTAAAACTGACGGCGGGCAAAACAACACCTCTATAACTTTATTAAACAATACTACAACTACACATTCTGATAGTAATAATGTTACTAACCTTAGCCTTATAGAGATTGGTATGAGAGTGGTAAAAACTAAAGACGGTACTGACTTTGATGGAAAGGACGTTTTTGTTGTGAGTATCACTAGCCAAACAGTAAAACTTAGTCAAGCAATAGAAGTTACTGATGAGCAAGAGATTTTCTTTAGAGATAACAAAGAGTCTTTTTTATTTAGACTTAAAAGGCCTTTTGGTTTTGATATTGAGTTTGTAGGCTCTTCACCTCAATCAGCTAGAATAGATTTAATTAATATTGCAAATAGCAGTTTTGATGCTGTAAACACTGTTCTTCCAAACCCTCAAGATTTAGATTTAAAAGCTACTTTTTTCAAACAAACAACTGAAGATTTTGGTGAAGAGTTTAAAGGTAAGTTTTTTGTAAAAATAAAAAGAGATAGTTATTTAAACGATTTTATTACTAGAACAATAGTATCAACAAACACCTGGATTAGTAGAGACTCTGCAAAAGTTTTTTCTGCAAAAACATGGTTATTAGACCAAGCTAACAGCGATGCTATATTAGAAGGCACTAATGATTTTGATTCTTCACCTTTAATAAGGTCTATACTATCAATACCACCAAATAGCGATTATCAATTAATTAATGGCTCTTATGATCACTTTAATACTGCAAGATCTAAATTTGGTAAAAGTATTTCAATGGATCCAGATATTGCTGGGCAAGAAACTTACGCTGATGTTTTTGCTTCTGGACAAAGTAGAACGTTAAATGGCAACGGCTTTAATTTAAATCCAGAGTCTGTACAAGCTAATGATTTTACAGCAACTAAAAATGGTGTTGACTTTACAAACGGCTACTCTCCTGTTGCTTGGGCAGCTACGGGCTTGTTTAATGGCAGTAAAATAAGATTAAAATTTGGCGGTACTACAAGAGGTATTATAAAATCTAATCAATACGCTCAAAACTCTATAACCGGTTTTAACATGCAGTTTTTAAACTACGACACTCCTAGTCTTTCTGGAGGTAGCAAAACACCTAAACTTGTTATTGACCAAACAGTAGGTTTTAGAGGCACTAGTTCTTACGGCTTTGCTCGACCAGAACCTTATGTTGGAGACGGTTGGGTTGTCGGTAATACATTTTGTTCTTTTAAAATAACAGGTATTAACGGTGCAGGAAAAGGAAAAGGTAATTTAGGTCAACTATACAACCTTTATAAGTACCTTATAACACCAGGGCAAAACTTTAGATTTCCATCAGATCCTACAAATACTGTTTATAAAATAGTAAGAGCAGAAAGTTTCTTTGGCTACAACACAGACGCTAGAGATAGTAACGGCTCTATTGATAGGTTACATACATCTTGGAGTTACGGTGCTAAGGAAGAAAAAGCTAAGTTTAGTGAAATATTTTTAGGAATTAATATTCAGCTAGATAAAGCTATATACTGGTCACCTATGGAAGAAGCTGACAAAAGAGGTAATGCTGCAGTAGACCACTTAGAGTTAAGCTCTAACATATATACTAGAGCTAAAATTTTTAGCAGTGCTGAGTCTATAGCTAATCGTAAAAAGTACATAGGATCAAACGCTAGAAGTTTTTCTGCTTGTGAAGTAGATTTTGGAGAAGTTGACATAAGCGTTAAATCACCAGCTGTTTTTGAAGTGCTGCCTAAAGACAAAGTAGACTTAAATATTTTTTATGAGACACCTTCTACCAAAATGATACTAAAAGACGGTATGAGTATTAAAACTGATTATAGAACAGCAAATGACGAAAACCCACTAGACACAAACGCTGTTATAAATTTACTACCTAACTCATCGTTAAATAGATTTGTTGTAAGCCCAAACCACGTTAACCATACTGTACCTAAAGGAGAAACTGTTATTGTTTACAAAAAAGATATTAATGGAGATGAAATATACTCCGAAGATATAGTTCTTAAAGATAATTTAGTAGTGGCAGGTGGTGGTAGTGTTAGCGCTAGTGGATCTGGATTACCAACGCTAAACAGTTCTATTATTAATATTGTTGATTCTAACTGGTCAACATTAAATTATTTCAATTGTTTTGCTTTTGGAAACGGCGTAGAGTCTAACAGAATTTTTGATGATTATAACGCGGTTACTATAGATAAAGGCCCTAGAGTATCTACAATACTAGATCAAGATTATGCTGAAGAAGTTAAATCAAACGGTTTAATATATTCTGGTATATACAACTCAAGCTCTAGTTTCAATAGTACAAATCAATTTATTCAAGGTGAAAAAATAACAAAAGATTTAAATCCTGACTACGGGCCAATACAAAAACTTCACACAAGAGATACAAACATTGTTGTTTTATGTGAAGATAAAATTTTAAAAGTTTTAGCTAATAAAGACGCTTTATTTAATGCTGATGGAAACCCACAGCTTACGGCTACAAACAAAGTTTTAGGACAATCAGTACCTTTTGCAGGTGAATATGGCATATCTAAAAACCCAGAGTCTTTTGCTTCACACGGTTATAGATGTTATTTTTCAGATAGAAAACGAGGTGCCATGCTTAGACTTTCAATGGACGGTATTACAAATATATCTGAAAAAGGTATGTCTAAATATTTTAGAGAAAATTTAGATAACAGTTTAAGCGTTGTAGGTTCTTATGATGTTTTAAAATCTAATTACAATGTAACTCTAAACAATAACACATTAAGTTTTACTGAAAAAGTAAATGGTTGGGTAAGTTTTAAATCATTTTTACCTGAAAATGGAATATCTTGCAACAACTCTTATTACACGTTTAAAGATGGTGAAATGTGGTTACATAATGAAAGTTTAACTAGAAATAATTTTTACTCAACTCAATATGATTCTAAAATTAAACTAGTATTTAATGGTGAACCAGATACGGTTAAAGATTTTAAAACTATAAGTTATGAAGGTGATAGTGGTTGGACTGCAAATACAATAACTACAGACAAAGAAAACGGTAGCATTTTAACTTTTGTAGAAAAAGAAGGTAAATATTTTAACTTTATAAAAGGCGCTAAAATAAATAACGATGTTGATTTACTAAAAACGCAGGGATTAAATGTTCAGGGTGTTGGAAAACCATCTACAATAAGTTTAAACTCTAACGTTAGAAGCTTCACACATACTGTAACCGCTGTAGATATAGCTAGCAATGTTGAGCCTAAAAAATGGATAATCAATAACTCTGCAGATTCAACTGCAACAAGTAAGGTTATTAAATTTAACGAAAAAGCAGCATCAAACGTTACGGGTAAAACAGTAGATTTTTATATACACCCTCAAACATCAAGAGGTATCGCGTGGAAATTAGCCGCTGAAGACTTTACTTTTTCATTAACAGAGCCTGATGCTATAAATAATTTTGCTGGAACAGTTGCTGCTACTTTACAAAACAACGGTTCTGTAAAAGTTACAATAACATACGTTAGTAATCCATTTCCATCTGCAAATACAAAGACAATATTAACAGTAACGGCTGGATCAGCTTACCAAGAACAAATATAATATGGCAGGAATAGTACAAGGATATAAACAAGGTTGTAGTATAGTTGTTACGTCGACAGCTGTAGCATCAGCAACAGTTACTGGCACACAACATTTAATGACTACTTATAACAGCCAAATAAGAGTTGGTCAAAAAATACAGGGAACAACAGCTACTGTTTCCGCTGTAGAAGATGATTTAACAACTGGATCTAGAAAAACTAAAATAACAACCTCAACATCTATAACTTTTGGTAGTGGAGCAACTGTTACTTTTGAAAGCACAGACAATAAGTTTACAAACACTGGTAGGGTTGGACAGTCTAGTGTTTTTTATATTACTGTAGAAAGACTAGAAGGTAGAGTGTTAAGCCCTGATCCTTCTATTGGCTTTAACGGTGTGTATAGCATGTCTGATTATAAGGTTAGCTTTTCTGATACAATGTCTGGAACTTCTTTAACAAAAAGAGCTTACACAATAACACATATTGTTCCACTTAAAAAACAAATTGGGTTAGAGGAAATACACGTAAAAGCCTTAACAGTTGTTAGCAAAGAAACTACTTCTGCTAAAATATATGGCTATGAACTTCTTGTAAAACCACAAGGTAGGTCTATAGAAGATATAGTTAACAATAAAGCTTCTACTTTTAAAAATTTGAGTAGTTTTAGTTTTCCTTCTAACAGATATATAAACAAAAAAGCTGAAAAAAGACTTTTAGTAGTTTATGGAGATCCTAACTCTACATTTAAGCTTGGCGTAAAGTCAAACACTATTACAGTAAATCACGAGTCTTCAGCCGTTAGTAATCAAACCACATTAAATTTAGCCAATGCAGCAAATGCTGGCCCTATAAACAAAGACATGACTATAGTTTCCATGGGTGGTGGAACAGGTGTAACAGAAGGTGTTAAAGTTGTTAGCAAGACAGACGCTTCGCCAGATACTGTTACTTTAAACGTAGGTCAAAGCGCTGCCTCTGCAGAATTGATCGGGTTTGCACATGTATTAGTAGCGGATAACACTGTTAAGACTATAGGTAGCAATGGTGTGTACTATACTTACTTAGAGTTTCCAAAAAACAATAGTTCAGCAAATATAACCTTTACTATTACAATAACTGAAAACGTTACAGACACTTTTGTTGAATTTGCAACACCTTCAACTATTAATGTTTTAAGTTTAAGCTCACAACAAGCTGTTAATGAGGTTTTAGTAACAAAAGACACTAGAACAAAAGCAAGTGAAAACTTTGCTTCTACTAGTAATGCTGCTTCTGGATCTGGTGCTATAATTTTAAATCAAGGCTTTCAAACTGATGGCGGGTTAGGCGCTGTTTAACAATTAAAATAAAAAAATATGTCAACAATAAGCTTAGCTTTTGATAACCCAGTAAACGTATCTTTACAAGCAAATCACAACGCTGATGCATACGATTCTGCTTTTATGAAATCAGCAGATGGCAGTGTGCATTATATAGGTGATGTAACAAATTTGTCTGCAGACAGAAAAACAGTTACTATAACTATAGTGCCTAACGATAACCCGCAAATACCGGCTGATGGCAGCCCAAGTAGTGACTACGTGTTTTTTGTTAAAAAAGCAGATGTTTCTAACGCAAGCTTAACAGGTTACTATGCTGAGGTAGAAATGGTAAATGATTCTACTGATAAAGCAGAGTTGTTTGCAGTTGGCTCAGAAGTAGCATTAAGTAGTAAATAATACATATAAGGTGTAATTATAAATAAACAATACAATATATTATGATAGATTTAATTTCAGAAATTTTTACTTACCAAGCAAACGCTAACTACGCGGCCTTACCTTTAGGTTTAATGATGGGCTTAGGCGGTGCAGCACAAATTTTGTCAGCTGTTGATTTTGGTGGTAAAAGAAGAAAAGAAAGAGAAGCTGCTAGAGCGGCATACGACAAACAGCTAGCTGTGTACAAAGGTTTAGACACTAGCAATCCTTACGCTAACATGAAAAACAGATACTCTGGTATGGAAAATAAATTTGCTGGCATGGATAATCCAATGACTGATTTACAAGTAAACACACAACAAGCAGAGTTTATGGGTGATCAGTTTCAACAAAGTCAAGCTAATATAATGCAAAGCATGCAAGGAGCTGCCGGAGGTAGTGGTGTTGCTAGTTTAGCACAAGCTATGGCAAACTCAAGCGCTAAATTTGCTAGGCAATCAGCCGCTTCTATAGGTGCTCAAGAAGCTAAAAACAACATGCTAGCCCAACAAAACCAAGCTAAAATAAACATGTTAACAGCGCAAGAAGATTCTAAAAACCAACTAATGCAAGCTAAAGGTGCTACTATGGTTGATCAGTCTGTAGCTAAAGGAGAACTAGCATCTATGCAAATGGAACAGAGTAAACAAGGTACTATACTTGGTATGGATGCTAATAGAGTGGCAGCCGCAAACCAAGCTCAGATGATGGCACAGCAACAGATGGTTGGTGGTATTGGTAATTTAATAGGTGGTTTAACATATAAACAATAAAGATATGGCATTTGGAAAAGCAGATGTAGGTTTAATACAAGCGGATAGAGCAGCACAAAAAATAGATCCTAACTTAGGTTATGGTATGGCTGTTGACAAAATGCTAGGTGGCATGAAGCAGGCAGCCGCGGCACAAGCTGATGCTACAAGAAAATTTGTAGCTAATGCAAACAACGCTTTTGATAAATCTATTGCATCACACTATACTGGAGACGATAGTCTTAAGCCAAGTATTGAGTCTTGGATGACGGAATCAACTACAACGCTTAAGGGTGACCACGCAAAAGCTGGTGATCAAGTTGGTAGATCTAAAGCTATAAATAGCGCTAAAAAAGATATTACTTTTGGTCTAGAGCTAAATGACGCTTTAGTTCAAACAATAGAAAACAGAGGTGTTTTTTCACCTGGAATGAGTGAAGACGATAAGTATTTTGCTCGAATGTTTGGTGGAGAAGAATTCAAAATAGTAAATCAAAACGGTGTTCACGGTATTACGATAAAAAATAAAGATGGCAAGGGAGAAACTTTTTTTGACAAAAATAATTTACCAGTAGGTTTTAGTCAATTTAACGAAGGAAGCACCGCTATTTTAGGTGTGTGGGACACTAATCACGGGACAGCTATTGACTACAGTAAAAAACAAAACAACACTGCGGTTGAAAAAGACTACAAAAATAAATTGATGGTGTCTAACAACGGTGGTCCTCCAACCCTTCAGCAAGCAATGGACATTATAACTCAAGATCATAGTAATGACGGTGTTGAAAACCCTTTTATGGGTTCTTTTAAGTCAGGTGCGCTAGATCCTTCGTTTTATACCTTTGAAAACGGCGATTATATTCAGGTTAATGGCAAAACTTACAATCCTGATGCAATACTAAGGCAGGGAGTAAAAGACCCAAGAGGCGGTTTAACAGAACAAGACCTAGAGGATTTTTTAAGAAATAAAAACAGTAAAGGTAAAGTTGAAGGTGAAAATAGGAATAATCATGTAGGTTTTATTGTTGATAAATATTCTAAGTTTATGGGTGATGTAACTAACACAGAGTATGAAAAGCAGCAAAAAGATTTGATGATAAAAAACCAAACTTATTTTAACGAACCAAACAGTGATGGTTCTTTTTCAACGTTTTTTACAACTAAAGGTGTTGAGCCTAAAGTAGGTGATGTTACAACAAGAAAAAATGAAGTCAACAACAGTATGCGTTTTGACGCTGCTACAACGGCATATATAGGTACTGGAGCTGATAACCGCGGCGCAGGTGGTGCTGAACTTGAAAGAGTTACAAATTGGACTGAATTTGATTTTGGAAATCAATTAGATAAAGATGGAAGTTTACTTAAAAACATACAAACACAATACAAAGGCTCTGACGTTGAATCAATATCTGCTAAAGATGGAGTTTTAACTTTTAAAATGCCTGGTGATGATGGTGGTTTGACTGAGTTTACTTTTGATTTTACTACAGGTGATCAAAATGAGACTATGGAACGTCTTAAAACAAAACTTAATTTTGCTAAGTTTAGCACAGGTTTTGGTGCCGATGAGCTAGGTAACGATGCTAGCACTTGGTACGAGCAGTTAAATAAAAACAACAATAGAATAGAGACAAACCCAAACTAGTATATGGCTGAAGAAACAAACTTTTCTTACGCTCATGGATTATCCGCTGATTCAGAGGCTGGCGTAAACGTAATGAAAAACGATAATGGTAATAGAACTGAGCTTGCAGACGGTACAATAGCTTATTCTAAAACTTATTATGGTATTACTTTGTCTGCTTGGATGAGTTGGAATAATAAAAAAGTACCTAGCAAATGGGACACTAAAAACTTTAAAAAATTAAACGACGAGTACAATAAAGAGTTTTCAAATGCTACAAAAACATCTTCAGAAGAAATACAAAACGCTGGTAAAGCTAAAGTAGAATCTTATTTTAAAAAAAATATTTGGGATAAGCATAAGCTTGGTGAAATAACAGATAAAAAAGTAGGCGCTAGTATATACGACGCTATGATTAACCAAAACTTTACATTTGGTGATTCAGGTACAAAAAACGAAACAATTCTTACAACGTTAAAAAATGCTGGTTACACTGTTCCAGGAGGTAAGTTTACTGATCTTGACGACGCTATTAAACATGTTAATTTAGCTATTGCAGACGAAAATGTTGGTGGAGATAAAGTTTTAAATGCTTATGCTAATAGAAGAGAGCAAAGTTATATAAAAACAAGCGAAAAAGATACAAACTACACATTCAACAGAGGTTGGATGAAAAGGCTTAATGAGCATAGAACAAAAAACAAAGTAGACTCTACAAAGTTAACTGATACAGAGGCAATGACTACTGACAGTTTAACAGCCGCAAGATTTCCAACAGAAACAACTACAACTTCCTCAACAGATGTACAAGCTAGCTCTACTCAAGAAGGTGATAACCTTTTTAAGCCAAATATATTTGCTACTGAACAAAAAAAAGGCCCTGAAGGTATTCCTAGTAAAGATCAATTTATAGCTAATAAAACTGGCGGAGCAGTTGCTGGGGCTAACGCCGCTTCTGCAGCCACTACCAATAACGCTTCTGAAACCTCTACTAACAATGCTGTTACGCAAACACCTTTTGTTCTACCATCAGCTAAACAAGCTTTAGAAAACTCTAAAAATAAAAAGTATGTAAAAGCTTTAGAAAAACAAGGTTACACTGTTGAGCAGTATTTAAAAGATCCACAAGGAACTTTAAATGAAATAAGTAAAAAATCACAATTAGAAAAAAATTTAGGCGACGCACCAGCTCCACCGATTTTTTCTATGGGCGTTGAAAGCAAAGTTGAAAGCAAAATAGAAACCCCTACAGAAGAAATAAACGAGGTAGAAAAAGACGATCCGGATGATTTTCCAGGAGGCGCAGACTATGTAGCACCACAAAACAATAATACTACAGCTGGAACAACTTATATGACTGATATGGATGGTAACGAAGTTGTGGTTGGCCAGCAAGATAATAACTCTAATGTTAGGAAAAAAGAAAAATTAATTGAAATTCCTAAAAAAGATATTGAGCTAATAAAAATTAAACCAGCAGAAGATAAGTTAGCCACTGCTACTGGTGCTGAAAAAGTTGAAGAAAACTACAGGTCTAGTATCACAAAAATAACGGCTGGAGTAAACGATGAAGATTTTATTTTTACCGATAAAAAAGATGACAACAAAATAGATCTAAAAGAAACCGCTTTGGCTAATATGCCTGCTGGTTATGTAAGTAATGCACTGAACAATGGAACGATAAGTGATACTGATGCAAGAGAAAAAAAGAAAAAAGCAAAAAAATTAGCAGACGAAAAAGCTTTTGCAGCTACAGTTACTAATGTTGATCCAGATAAATTATCAAAAGAAATAGCAGGTAAGTTTGAATCTGAAGACGCTGTTTTAGCTGGAAATCCTTATGGTATTAATGTTGAAAAAGTTTCAAAATTTCAAAGAAGATTGCTTAACCCAAACTTAACTAATTCATTGAATTCTCAACGAGATGAATTTAGTTTTACAGAAAGCAACTATGTTTTTAATCCTGAAACCAACAAATACGATATACCTAGAGTAAAAGGTATTGCACCTCAGTTTGAAATGCGCGATGGTAAATTAGTTCCTACCGAGATTGTGTACGATAACATGGAAGACTTTAAAAAAGCAACGACGGGAGAAAAAGCTGTTAATAAGTTTGTTCCTCTTGGTGGTGATACGTATAGCAAAAAAGTAAAATTCAACAAAGAAAGAATACAGGTTTATGAAAATGAAGTTTTAAAACAAGTAAACAAAGAAAACGGCACTAATTACGCTACAAAGGAAGAGCTTTTTAAAAGCGGTGATAATGTAATTAGACCAAAAAACTCTGCTTCAACCTCACCGCAGGTTAACTTTAGAAATAGAGTTGCTCTTTATACAGGTGAGTTTGCAAACACTACTAACCTTAGAGACCCAAAACAACAATACGACGAAACATATCTTCAAAACGTAACAGACATTGCTGTTGCAGACGTTGCTTATAAAAATATAACAACTTTAAAAAAAGGAGATCTTGACAACGCTCTTATTAAAGATGTTTTTTTAGATTTACCAAACTCTGAAAGATTAGACTTTGGTAAGTTTAACGATCAAATGAAGATAGCTATACTAAACATAGTAAAACCAGGAGAATACAAAGCTATAGCTCAAGGAGATCCAAGATACAACGCTACATGGAAAAATTCAGTTGTAACAGCTGCTAAGTTAGAGGTTTTAGGTAATGAAAACTTAGTTTTAAATAAACAAGGAGAGATATATGTTGGGTTAAACGCTGAGCAAAATAAAAGAGAAAAATTGTTTTTTCAAGCAAAAGACGACTTAGTTAATTCTTACAAAAATATAGACGCAGAGTTAAGATCTATAAAAGAAAAATACGGTAGCTTTATATGGGATAGAAGAGGAGCGGAGGTTTATTTACCTGACACTATTAAAATCCCTGTAGATCCTAGAGATACTAAAAGAATAAAAGAAATTAACGAGTACTTATTGACTCTTGAAGAGGATAGAAAAAGTTTAGAAATTGAAGGTAGCGAGTTAAAAGCTAGTAGAGACAATTTAAACAAAAAAGTAGGTGAGTGGCAAAAAAATATAGAAGGATCTTGGAAAGCTTTAGCTTTTGATATGGCCAAGCCTATTGAACAACAGAAAAATGCTTTTGGCATGTTATCAGCTAGTAAAGGTTTTGACATAGGCCTTGACAAACTAACTCAAAACTTTTTTGGAGCAGCTGGAGAGATTGGTTTAAACTTTGCTGAAGAAATGGGTAGATTAAAGCTATTAAAAAAAGCAGTAAACCCCACGTCAATACTTGCTATGGGCGCAGGTTACAATATATCTAAAGTAGCAGATAATAGTTTGTATAAAATTGGAGACCAAGGCGGTGGTATGAAAGCAACTAGCTGGGGTGGAGATGGTTATTCATACAACGATCAGTATCTTGATTTTTTAGCAGGCGCTGCAACTCAAAAAATAGTTCCTACAAACAAAATAGACAAGCTTATAAATCCAACAGATGAAGATGGTGATGGGTTTTTGGCTGGTCTTTTTAATCCTAAAGCTTATAACCCTTCGTTATATACTATATCAAAAACAGTTTCAGAATTACTACCATACACTTTAAACATTGCATCCGCTGGGTTAAAGGCTAACGTTAGATCAGCTGCTGCTCTAAGGTCTATGTCTAGAAAGTCTACTACCTTTAACAAGGTTATGAACAACTTAACTCCTTTTGCAGGTGTTAACATTTCTATGGGTAAAATGGGTGATAAAATAATATCATCTCTTCACAAAAGCTTTAAAAATGCCTCGCCTGCAGCTAGAGACAGATTAATGGGTGGTTTAAAAATGGTAGACATTAACCATAGAATGTTATTTTTTGATAATCTTTCAGATGCTAGAGCTCAAGGTTTGTCTGGAGACAAAGCGGTGTTTTATGCAAACGCAACAACGCTAGCAACAGGTATTAGTCAAATGGTCATGCCTGATGTTCAATTCTTAAAAAACACTTTACAGGGAAGAAACTTGGTTAAACAGTTTGTTTCAAACATTAAGAAAGTAGGTACAGAAGAAGCAATGAAAGCTCTTAATAGCCAGGCAATAAGAGCTGCTATGAAAACTTTTTCTAAAAACTTTTTTAAAGAGCATGCTGAAGAACAGTTAGATGTTATTTTAAACGATATTGTTAAGTCAAACTTTTTGGCTGATTATTCTTTTGAAATATCTGACGTTAGGGCTCAAAGAGAAATACTTGTTGGAACAACTTTACTTACAGGTGGTTTAGGTGGTAGACAAGCTATATCAACAGTAAGAAATACAAAGCAATTAATATACAACGAGATTCAAGATAAAAACCTTGAGTTAATGAACTTTTCTAGAATGGAACAAAAAGAAATAGAAAAGAAATTAAACGAGTTTAAAAATAAAAAATCTGGAAACAAGCAGTACAACAAACGTAAAATTAAAGCTTTAGAGAAAAGACTTGAAGAAGAAAAGAAAATAGAGCAAAACGTTAGAAATATAGCACAAGCTATAAATGCAGCTCCAAAATATGCTACAATAGATCAGATAGATACTATAATGAAAAAGAACGATCTTGTTAAGGAAAAACAAGAGTTGTTAAAACAAAAAGACAAAGTAGGTGTTAAAAAACAAGTTAACAAATTAAACGAGCAAATAGCTAGTTTAGACGTTAAGTTAGAAAGTTTAGATAACACTGAATGGAAAAAAAGTCTTTACAACATGAGCTTGAAGAAAGGTAAAAGCATGTTAAAAATGTTTGGTATTGACGTAGCTATTGTGGAAGGCGGTAAAAAAGATTTTGCAAAAGCTGTAGCAGCAAAAAACCAAGAAATTAAAATTAAAAACGAAGAAAGAAAAAAGAAAGGTTTAAAACCTTTACCTTTTCATAAGTACGATGAAAACTCTGTTGGTGTAGTTATATACGATGACATTGGTAACAAGCCAATAATTTTTATAAACACTAAAGATAAAGATGGTAAAAACGCGGTAGAAACAGACGATAACTTTGGTGTTGGTTTTCACGAGGTGTTTCACCTTGTGTTTAGACAAACAGTGCTTAAAAACCCTAAGGCAGTTAAAGGCTTAGCTTTTTTAATGAGGCAAGAACTTTTAGGTAAAAATAAAAGGAAGTATATGTTTTCTGACAAGGCAAATTATGTTGGTGGTAAGTTTAAAACGTATGAGGATAAAGTAAACGGTATGGAGTGGGACGAAATGTTTACTATTATATCTGAAGCTTTAGTTCAAGGTGATATTAAATTTAACTCAACATTTTTAAGTGGAGTTGGAGATGTTATAAGAAGAACATTAAGAAAAGCTGGTATCAACCTTAAAATAAAAGGTACTAAAGGTATTGTTAATTTTATAAGAGATTATAACGCTGAGCTAGAAGGCAACAAAGAGTTTTCTAGAGGTATGAGAAAAGTTATAAAAAATGGTTTAAAAATAGACAGTAAAGAAATCAGACAAGCTATTGATGACGCTGAAGCTTTTGAAAAAGAAGAAAAACTACCTGAGTGGATGGCAAAGTCTTTTTCTAGTGCTTCTACTAGAGGTGGTCGTATGAGACAAAAAAATATTTATGAAAGAAATGATGTAAAACAAGACATACAACTTTCAGAAAATACTCAAAAAATTGTAGATGAAAACGACAGAATAAGACAAGAACTTTTAAATACAAGAGAGCAAGATGAGTTTGGTGAGTTTATATATGATGAAGATTTAAGAAACGATTTAGTTTTAAACAACATGGCTTTGGTCACTGCTTTGTCTGACTTTGCGGCTAAAAACCCTAAAATAATGGGGTTAGAAGAAAGTAAAAAAATAGGGTTTGATCAATTCCAATCAGGCTTTTCAAAAGAATTAATAAGTCTTTCACAAAGTTATGATCCAGCGTTGATACCTTTTGGAGCTTATTTAAACAGGCTTTTACCTCTTAGGTATGGTGATGTTTTAAAAGCTGAGCAAAAAGGCGCGATGGAAGGTGTTGTAAGCATAGAGAACGAAAACACTGGTGAAATTGCGGACGATTCAACACCAGCTGATTTTGATGATGCGCCAAGGTTTGTTGCGCCAAAATATAACGCGGCTAAAGAAATAGGTGTTCAAGAAGAAGTAGAAAAAGAAATAGCAGAAGGCTTAGATGAGTTGAAACAACTTAAAAAACTTATTAACGAAGAAAGTGAAAGTGGCGAAACCATAGAGCAGTTAAAACAAAGTTTAAAAGAAAAACATATGCTTGATCTTGACTTAGACACTATGGAGTTAAGTAGCGTTGAAGGGTTAACTTACAAAACTATAGCTAGATTATCAGGTGTTGATGTTGACAAGCTAAATCCAAGAAGCACAAAGTTTTTAGCTAATTTAAGAAAAAGAGAAGGAAAAGCAGGTAGCAACGAGGTTAGGTCAGGACAAAGATTTATAGCTAAACACGCTCAGCTTATATTGTCTACTATATTTAACGAAGGTCACACAAAAGCTTTTAAATCTACTAACATGCCAAATGTATTATTAAAATTTGGTTACAACAAAGGTTCCAAGCGAATAAAAAATAACTTTCCTCAATATAAAAAACCTAACTTAAGTGAAAAAGATTTTGCCGAATATTTAGGAATATTTAGAGTAACTAAAGATGGTAAAAAAGGTTTTGAGTTTAAAGTTGATAGAAACACTAGTGCAAAAATAACCGCTGTGTTGTCTTTGCTAGACAGAACTATAACAAACCAAAGCTTAAGAAGAAGCTTAGAATTAACTGGTGATTTAAACGAAAGACTTAAAAACTCTTTAGAAGATGGTTTAGCAGCTTCTGCACAGTCTAAAAAAGCTAGAGAGCTTATAGCTAAGTATGGAGCTGATATGGACGCAGGAATAAAAGAGCGTATGCCAGAAGTTGCTCTTGTTCTTCAAGAAATAGACCATGAAAACACCAAGCAAAGCGCTATGATAACTAAAGTATCTAAAGTGTTTTCTAAAGATGGTTTTTTATCAAACAAAGAAGCTAGAGCGCTTGTTGGTGACATGTTTAAAGAGTCTGGAATAGTTAAGCAGTTTATGTATCAAAAAGCAAATTTAGAATCTCAAGGTATTAAAATAGAACCTTTTGAGGAGTTTGCTGAAAAATACATGTTAGTAGAATTTTATGTAGGGCTTGCTGAAAAAATGGGTTTAAAAACCAAAGATGGTGATACACCAACAGGAAAACAAATATTTAATAGAAAAGCTATAACTAAAGGTAGAAAAGTTGTTGCTGAGCAGGTAAAAAGCATAATAGACAAGTTTAAAAAGGGTGAGGCAACCATGCAAGAGGTTTTGGAAGAGATTATGATGGAAGAACAAAATCATATTACAGCTTACAAACAAGGTGATGGTGAGTATATATCTATAGCTGGTACGGATAAATTTGTAAAAAACCCTAAATACAAAGAAAGCGGAACACCTAGGTTTCAACTATTTCACTCTGAAGAAGGTCCAAAAGCAGATTTTAGAAAGTACATATACTCTTATAGTATGGATCAAGATTTTCTTGATGCAATGGAAAAAGAGTACCCGGGAAGCACAGCTATATTTAGAGATGGTAAATCAGATAATTTTATTGAAATAAAGTTTGAGCCACAAGATGGAAAAGGAGTTGTGACACAAATGATTAACTTGATGAAAAAGGTTACACGTAAAGGTGCTAACAAATATAGTCAAGAAAAGAAAGACGCAGAAGCTGAATTAGCTCGTAAAGCTTTAGTAAATAAAATTATATTTTTAGTTGACAAACTTGAAAACGATTCTTCATTTACAGAGCAAGACTTTGTTGTTCAGATGATGACTCTTATGAGCAACCCTAGCACTACACTAAGAAGAGCTGGTAAGGTTGTTGGTATAATGGACGGTATACTAGATGAAAATGGTAACTTTTTATTAGGAGATAAAGTCAGCAATGAAAACATAAGGTTTGAACATCAAAAACCAGCCTCTTATCTTTTAATGAAAATGATAGATATTGTTTTAGATAAAAATACAAAGCCTAGTGATTACAAGAAACTTTTTGATAAAGAGCTCGTGGACTACAACGTAGCTATAATTACTAAAGAAGCAGACAAAACACTAGACAAAACCGGTTTAAAAAACATGATGGGCTTAGTTTACGAAGCTGGTAAAGAGTTTGGTTCTATGGTTAGAATGTTTAACCCTATAAATAGAGGTGATAAAAACGTTAAAGCAATAAGACTTATAAAAGATGTTGTAAACGGCGTAAAAGGTTTAGTGTTTGGTCTAGATCACAGTATAGCTGCAGAGTTAATGAACAAGCCTATGGTTGAGGTAGAACAAGACATGAAAATTAGCAAACTAACTCAATCAGCAAACTCTGTTAAGTACAACAGAAAACCTAGAGGTATGAGCGCTTTTGATTTTGATGAGACAGTTGGTATTAGCGATAACTTTGTAATAGCTACTAAAGATGGTGAAACAAAACGTATAGCTTCTGATGAGTGGCCTATGGTTGGTGATCAACTTGTGAAAGAAGGTTGGAAAATGGATTTTAGTGATTTTAACAAAGTTACTAACGGTAAACCAGGTCCGTTAATGGAAAAAATGAAAAACCAAATTAAAAAGTTTGGTCCTAAAAACGTTTTTATATTAACAGCAAGAGCTCCGGAAAGTCAAGCAGCAATACATGCTTATTTAGAAAGTGAGGGTATAAAAATACCTATTGAAAACATTACTGGCTTAGGCAACAGTACTGGTGAGGCAAAAGCATTGTGGATGCTTAACAAGTTTGCAGAAGGATATAACGACATGTATTTTGTTGATGACGCCTTGCCAAATGTAGAAGCTGTTAAAAATGTTTTAGAGCAGCTAGATATTAAATCTAAAGTACAAATAGCTATATCTAACAAAAGCTCTAAGTACGACAGAGAATTCAACGAAATACTTGAAGAACAATCTGGTGTAGAAGCTAAGAAAAGATTTTCTAAAGCTAAAGCTAGAAGAAGAGGTGAAGAAAAAAATAAGTTTAAATTATTAATACCACCTTCTGCAGAAGACTTTGTAGGCTTAATATATTCTTTTTTAAGCCCAGGTAAAAAAGGAGAGCAACAATTTGAATGGTTTAAAGAAAATTTAATAAAACCACTAAATAGAGGTTACCAAGCCTTAAACAACGCTAAACAGGCTATAGCAAATGATTATAAAGCTTTGTTAAAAAAGATGCCTGTTGTTTCTAAAAAATTGTATAAAAAAATACCTAACTCAGATTATACTTATGGAGATGCTATTAGAGTTTATTTGTGGGATAAGTTTGGTTTTAAAATACCAGGGCTTACAGATACAGATCAAGCTAATTTAGTAAAAATAATATCGTCTGATGTAGAGTTAAAAGCTTTTGCGGATCTTTTAGGTATTCTTTCTAAACAAGAAGATGGTTATCTTAGACCGGGAGATCATTGGTTGACTGAAGATATTAAAGTAGACTTACAAAACGCTGTATCTAAAATAAACAGAAAACAGTTTTTTGCTGAGTTTTTAGAAAATGTAAGTATAATATTCTCTCCAGAAAACATGAATAAGATAGAGGCTATTTATGGTAGAAACTATAGGGAAGCTTTAGAAGACATGTTGTATAGAATAGAAAACGGTACTAACAGAAGTTTTGGAGACAATAGAATTGTAAATAGGTTTATGAACTGGATAAATGGAGCTATTGGTACAACAATGTTTGTAAACGTAAGATCTGCTTTACTACAAACTCTTTCTACTGTTAACTTTATAAATTGGGAAGACAACAACATTATAGCTGCTGCTAAAGCTTTTGCTAATCAAAAACAATTCTGGGCTGACTTTACTATGATATTTAACTCTGATATGTTAAAGCAAAGGCGTAGTGGTCTTTCTATGGATGTAAACGCCAATGAACTAGCTGATTACGTTGCAAACTCTGGTAGTATGATTGACAAGTACAAAGCCGCCGTAAATTACATACTTACAAAAGGTTTTTTACCCACGCAAATTGCAGATAGTTTTGCTATAGCAGCGGGTGGTGCTACGTTTTACAGAAACAGACTAAACAAGTATATTGCTGAAGGCATGAGTGTTCCTGAAGCTAAGAAAAAAGCCTTTAATGATTTTCAAGCTATAGCAGAAGAAACACAACAGTCTTCTAGACCTGATATGATTTCTCAACAACAAGCCTCTGTTTTAGGTAGAATTATATTAGCTTTTCAAAACACTCCTATGCAGTATGCGCGTTTAACAAAAAAAGCAGCTTTAGATTTAATAAATAGAAGAGGTAGCGCAAGAGCAAACGTTTCTAGAATAGTTTACTATGGTGCTGTGCAAAACGCAATATTTTACGCTTTACAAACAGCTTTGTTTGCCATGATGTTTAGTGATGATGAGGAAGATGAAGAGTTTTTTGATAAAAAACAAGAAAGAATATTAAATGGTAGTATAGACAGTTTACTTAGAGGTATGGGTATTGGTGGTGCTGTTGTATCTACTATAAAAAACATGACTATAGCTTTTTATAAAGAACAAGAAAAAACATATAATAAAGATGAATCTGCTGTGATAATGGAATTAGCAAACTTGTCTCCACCAATAGGTATTAAATTTAGACAAATAAGAACTGGAGAAAGAGCTATACAATGGAACAAAGATCTTATAGAAGAACTTCCTTACTATAATTTAAAGAACCCTGTTTGGGAAGCTGCCGCTGCGTTTACTCAAACAGCAACTAACATACCGTTGTCAAGATTACATCAAAAAGTTGTAAACGTTTCAGATGCTTTTGGCGAAGATTTAGCTGCTTGGCAAAGAGTTGGTTTAATGGCTGGTTGGACAAAGTGGAACTTAGGTATTGAAAACTCTAAAACATCTAAAAGACGTAAAAAGAAAAAAGTAACTAGAAAATTCTCATATTAACAAAGCAAATAATGAAAAAATTAATAATAATTATATGTATAGCATTGGTTGCATGTGCTGCGCCAAAAGATTGTTGTTCGCAAAACTTAAAAAAGTATTTTAAATTTGCTACGTTTTACGCGGCAGCAAATGGTGGTAATTCTATATCAGATGTAGATGTGTTTTCTGTGACTAATGGTTTAGAAACTGTAACTGTAGAAACACCATACGATTACAATTTAGCTTTAGGTATACGTAAGATCGCAAGGTTTGGTTATGAAAACAGAGCTAGTACATTTTACGATGGCACAGAAGAATCATGGTCAGATGGTGCTAACGTAGGTAAAGTACGTGGCTTAGAATTTTTATTTGAAGTAGATTATAAAAGACAACAAGGTAATGAATATTTAGACCAGCATCACTTTATAAGATTTGTAGATGATAAGTATATATTAAAAGGTGAATACTTAGAAGATGGTTTTGCTGATATTAAATATGTTGAAACGTCAGAAAGATATAGATATAAAGTTAATGACAAATTGTCCTTTAATGCTGGACTCGCACAAAGGCTGT
>Ga0208793_1000264_pt1 | contig 36876 bp, 48 predicted proteins | sample 17_taG_FD_184092 | JGI IMG/M metagenome (GOLD analysis project Ga0208793, IMG submission 184092) | Marine viral communities from the Subarctic Pacific Ocean - 17_ETSP_OMZ_AT15314 metaG (SPAdes) (version 2) | ecosystem: Environmental > Aquatic > Marine > Oceanic | place: Pacific Ocean | collected... | reverse complement strand
CACCAAGAATTACGGCTTCTTTGAATGATGAGCAATTAGAACAGGTTTTATTTTGGGGAATTGATGTTGAGGAACAAGAACCCGAAACTTGTGAAATATACTTGTTTGATATATCTTTGCAAACCAATAGCACCCATGCAACGGTGGCTTTTGACTTAGATTGTGGACAGTCTGCTAATGATTTAGACGGCTACAATGTATCGGTTCAATTCTTGATTTATCCACTCAATGATACCTCGCAAGAAAACATCGTAGTCTATGATACTAAATTATACTATATCCAAGGATATGTAGATGATACCCACACTATCGCTCTCACTAATTTTTCAGATAACAACACCACGCACTATGATATTTATTGGTATGCTATTTGGACTGATGCAGACGGAACACAACAATTTATTGAGCAGAAATGGCTCAACCGAGAAATGGAGGCTTGATATAATGAGTAGAATAGATTGGGACATCCGAGTGACATTCAACAACATAATGGTAGCGTTAGTTTCACTTCCTTTAATTTTAGTTTTCATGGTATTATCTTATCAATTGATTACTACGGCTTTTGTAAATCCTGAAGTCCGAGAGGATATTGAAGCCTACATCGCAGTTCTCGGTATTTTATCTGGTCCAGCATATATGGCTATCTCTCGTTTCTTTGACCGCTGGAATGCTGAAGAAGAAGAATATATTGAATCCATCCGCCGACAGCATAAAACTCAAAATGACATACTTCGTGCCAGAGGGCAACTCCAAGAAGATGATGAACCAATTGCGGCATTGGACTTATCGCAAGATGAGGGACAGTAAGATGATTAACAGATTGGAATGGAATTGTGTTTGCGGCTTGCTGGGTCGTTTAGTAGGAACCCCAGAATTAAATTCAGAAGGCTTGCAACGAGTCAAGTTTTTATGTGCTTGCCCATCTCCCGCCCCCGATTGGGAATTTTACCACCAACAATCTTAAATAGCAAGCAGGGGTTATAATTAGTATGCCTGTTCAAGACGGAGACCAAGTTTTGGGTATTAACACCTCTACGGGAGGCGAAGTTGTTGTAACTATCCCTCCTACCTCACCATCTATCCGCCCTATTGTCGCTGACCCTGATTATGGGCCAATGACTCTACTAACTCTGTTGCGCTACGGTGGAATGGAAGTTGATGATGGAATATATTTTGAAGACCTTCCTGCTCAGTTAATAGAATTACTCAGCAATATCCCTTATTTTTCACTCACTGATGACTCAGTTATTTACACCGAAACTATGGATTGGGATGAAAATGGTGAATACATCTTGCTTACTGCGAGTTCCGACCAAGACGGTGTGCGAACAGGAAGTGCTGGTGCGGGCAACCGAGCCCAAGGTGGTTCAGGAGGCCGTGGCGGAGGCGGAGGCGAAGGCCAAACAGGAACTGACGGAGATGGCGAAGAGGGAGAAGGCGAAGGTGGTGAAGGAGAAGGAGAAGGAGAAGGCGACCCTAACGACCAAATCAAAGGCCCACCAGGAATGGAAGGCGAAAACCAAGGACAGGGCCAAGGCGAAGGTCAAGGACAAGGACAGGGGCAAGGCTCAGGTTCTGGTTCAGGACAAGGTCAAGGTCAAGGACAAGGTGAAGGTGAGGGAGAAGGCGAAGGCGAAGGAGAAGGTCAGGGTCAAGGTCAAGGTCAAGGTAGACCCTCTGGAGCAGGAGGTAATACTTCCTCCCAAGGTCAAGGGCAAGGACAAGGCTCTGGTGACCCATCAGGTTCAGGACAAGGAGAAGGCGGAGAAGGCGGTGAAGGACAGGGAGAAGGTGACTCAGATTCTGGAGAACCAGGTTCACAACCAGGCCCTGATTTGCCTGGAGAAGCCACAGGTGGTCCACAGACTGATTCTGACGGCCCCAATAATTTAGAAGATATTTTAGAAGAATTGCAAAAGGAGCAAGCCAAGCGAGAAGGCGAAGAATTACTGGGTAATGATGACATGGGACCGCCCCAGCCTATGGACGATTTCATGGATGATGACGATTCCACACCCTCTGACACGCCCTCTGACACACCTGGACCATTTGATGATTTGTCCGATGAAGAAATTGAGAGGCTGATTGAAGAAATCAAAGAAGCCCTCAAGGAACAAGAAGAACGAGAGAATCAAACGCCAGGAACTAACGGAGAAGGCGAAAGCAATACTCCACAAACAGGAAATAATCCTGATGGGCCACAACCATCTATGAATCAACCTGCCAATCCTGAACTTGACCGACAACAAAGTTGGCAGTGGTTAAATCTGGGTAGTGGCTCTTACGGAGTTTCTCCAACACGCATAGGTTCTGACTGGACACATATGTTGTGGATTGAAGGTATGGTTAATCAAGAAGTCCTCACTTTTGGAGGCATTATGGATGTTATGCGGGCCAATGGTATTAACTTTGATAGTTTCCGTCCCACTCCTGCTGAAGCCTACTTAGAATTCCCAGATTTTCAAACCTACTCTGCTGCTCAAGCATTGAGTGTCCAGATTTGTGATGAATATGTCCTATATGAGTTGGACAACGCAACCAATACTATTATTTATATGTATGATGAAACCTATTCAGGCGATGGTCCTGAAAATCGTTGGGTTCCTGAAAACGATATGACCGAAGACTTACAAGATACTACGGGAGATGATGCTCGCCAACAAATTGACGACATTATTGAACAAATGAGGCAAGACACAGAATTGGCTCGTGAAAGAGAGATTCCTACGGGTTATGGCGAAGGCGGAAGTAACCAATTTTTGGAAGAGCAAGGTGTTGAATCAAATGCGGCTCGTCAAGAAACTGCTCGTAATGCAGGTGCTGATGCAGGAATTCAACAGGCTAATGAAGATACAGAAGATAAGGCTAAGAACACTCAATCGGCTCGTCAAGGCGCACAATCCGCTGCAAACGCTACGGAAAGAGCCAGCAACGCAGGTGATGAAATCGCTGCTGCGGAATCGGCTGTTAAGGCAGTTGATGAAGCAAAAAGGGCTGCGGCAAATGCTGACCCATCCTCTGAAGCCGACCAACGGGCAGTAGACCGAGCGGTAACTGCGGCTCAAGAGGCTCTACAAACTGCGGCTTCAATGAATCCCGACCTACAAGGAATTATGGATGAAGTTAGTGATGAACTATCTGATATGCCGTTGGGTCAAGGAAAATCTGAGTCTGAAATTTTCGCTGATGATGCCGTAGAAGCCTCACAAAATGCACAACAGGCTGCTCAAGATGAGAATGTTCAAGATGCTGCTATGTCTGCGGTAGAAGCAATTGCTTCCGCACAATCCGCTCGTGAAGTGGCCGTAGAAGGCGATATTACTGACCGTCAAGCCGTAGATTTAGCCATTACTGCGGCTCAAGATGCCGTTAATGCGGCTGCTGAAGCAGGATGGGAAGAAGCAGGTGCTTGGGAACAATCATTAGACAATATTGAACCATTTAGTGATATGGGTGATGCTGCTCGTGAAGCCGAAGCCCGTAAGCGTGATACCATGCCAGGTGAATTCGCAGATTCCAACAATCCGAATGTAGCCGAAGATATGTTGGCCGTGGCTGAAGAAGCAGTTCAAAATGCTATCAGGGCTATGGAAGTGGCTAATCCTGCTTTTGAACCTGATGCCCGAGGAATTCAATATATTTTGGAGCAAACTGAACAAACTTTGTCCAATGCTGGAAACTGGGGCGTGTCTAATGAGGATTTAGCAACACTTCAATCTGACCTCAATGGTGCTATCCAAGAATATAAAGACCGTGAATATTCGTTAGCCGCAGTTTGGCAAGGCGAATCAGATTGCTGGTATCGTGACACCACAGGAAAAATTCTGGTATTCACTAATTCCAATATGGCTCAAATTTGGGCTGCACAAAATGGATTGATTACTGACCCTCGTGTTTTGGGTCGTTTGCCAGAAGATTGGGAAACAATTGACGCTTCACCAACTGCCAGGAGGGAAAACTGATGAACTACGAAGTCCGACAATATCAACCTGCCCGAGAATCAGCATTTTCAGACACAGGTTTAGATTCCGACATGGAAACTGCTTTCAACGAAGGTTATCAAGAATCATATGACAACTATGAAGATGCTATGAATGGAGTAGACCCTTTGGAAAATATGGCTCCCCAGCCTGGAGATGTGGCTACCGTAGAAAATCTGAGCGGAAGTATCAACCTCACAGAGTTGGGCTTTGTAATTCCTACCAATCTTCGTTACCCACCTAATTATCAAGGAATCCGTGTGACTCCTACCATGTCTATACAGGATTACATCCAGTGGTATTTCTTTGAATTTACTGGGTCTCAACATCTCACCATTATCAAAAATGAGGGGCTGGGTGCAGAGGCTCAGTTAATGGCACCCGTTCATGTCGGAGCCAAAGTTATGTTAGCAGATTATTTAGATGCTGACGGTAATTCAGTAGATTTGCCTCCAGGAATTGTGGTGGTAGCCAACGCCCCACCTGCTCGTCTCACCACTTTTGATGACAATAATGAAAATGAAGCAGTTCGTAATTATGCCAGTGACCGACAATCAGAATGGTATTGTTTCTTGAACGAGTCTAATCTCAGTATTTTTAATGATGTTGTTATTACCGATGAGACCTATATGGTAGATAATTTTGATGGCGAATATTCTCAGTGGCTCTTGATGGAAAATAATGAGCGCACTCGTTTGGTTTCAGAATATGTAGAAGACCACATCAACAATCGTTTCGTTCCTCCAGGATTTGGAATAGGTTCTCGTGGAACCATCCGTGGTGACCCGTTTGTTTCGGGAGCCATTCAATTCACTAACGACCGTCCATCAGGAGTTGGAAACAGTGATTGGTATATCACATTACTCCCAGAAAATTTGAAAACATTAGCAGGAGCCCCTCTGACACCTGAACAATTTATCGTAGTCCCCGAAATTCGTGAGGACACAGTGGTTTTGTCTAAGCGTCCGATTCGTGTAGATTCCACTATTTCAGAAAGAGTTTGGGTCAATGTTAAGTCAGGAAAGAGCAAGACTCAAAATGATGCTCCAGGAAGTATCTGGGCTGAAGCCCCAGAAATTACCATTATGGGTAGCCGAACAATATCTCTGTTAGCAGAGATAGCAGATATTTTAGAATCTCAAGGTGTAACTGTGACTCGTGACACCACTTCCGCAGGAAGAGTTATCGGTCTGGAAATTGCTGATAACACAGTTCGTAACGAATTGTTGTCCACAGTGGCTCCAGTGGTTTTAGACGGCACAATGATTAGGTATGGTTGATATTATGAGTAAATGGATGACTGAATGGGAAAGATTTTCTGAAGATGCTATTAAAGATATGAAAAAATACTCTGACCGAACGCACGAAGAGCGTGAATGGATGTGTTATGTCTACGAAAAGAACGGACAATATTATTTGGGCAATGTCACTTACGGTGATGAATCCCGAATTGAAGTTAATCCTCAAGCCAAGGCTCACCAAGATGCTTTAACAGATGGACTCACTAACCGAAAGTGGACTATTCATGGACACCCTCTCAAAGACGGCAAGATTTACACAGGCCGACAATACTTTTCTTCCACAGATGTTGTAGATGAATTTATCAAGTGTCGTGACAACGATGAATATATTGTGCAATACATTGTGTTCCCTCATCAACAAATTGATGACAACACTGGCAAGCGAGTTCTTCACAACCGCGTTAGAATTCTGGTGTTCCCAGATGCTGATACTGTGGTCAGGGCTATGCAACAATCCAGCCCAGGTTGTGACCCTTACTCAATTAACCGAGAAACAGGACAGAATAAAAATGTTCCTGATGGTAATGGAGGTTCCACTCTATCTAATGATGCAGGAGCAGATTGGTTTGCTTTCCAAGAAGCATTGGGTCAAATGGGATATATGGGAATCGTAGATTTAGAAGGTTCGGCTATGGGTGCAGAAGAATACAGTTCAGGCTCCATTTCCCCGCGATTTGTTAGCGCATTGGGTCTGGCTACCGTGGCAGCGGTTATTGCAGGAGTAGTTCGTTACCACTCTCAAATAAAAACTGCACTCAGTTCTGAAAATGTAGAAATGGTTGATGGTCACCCAGAAACTCCCGAAGGATTTCATTTCTGGCGCAAAGATTAGTTAGAAAGTAGGTTAGTCATCCTGTAACTAAGTATTCGTGTCCAGTTGATAATAAATCGGTATCCAGATTTTGCACCAGCGAACACACGATTAACAGAGAAATCCCAACCTTGTGGAGAAAACACATCTATTTCATAGGGCTTCAATGGACCACTATATTGACTAACCAGTTGAGAATCGGAACTATCTGTGAATGCCGCTGCCCACGCATCTCGGGCAGAAGATACTGCCGCAGGATTATCCCGTCCTGCACTCCACCCGAAGTTTAGAATTGAGAGCCACAAATTTGGCATTGCTTGTCGCATATATCTGTTACCAACTCGGGGATTCATAAGCACATAATTTGAGATATTATCAAAGTTTGCAATCAACCCTTCCCACCCAGAATTAGGCTCACTTAATGAAGCACTCATACTCCCGTCCTCCGTTGAGATTTGAATCCCTTGATTGTATCTATCTCTCTCACTAAGCCAGGAATTTATTGACACCATCATGGTGTTAGTATCTCCATCTATAATTTGGTCGTATTCATTTTCTTCCCAGAAACCTGGTGTGAACTTTACATATTCTGACGGGTCATCACTAAGTTGGTTTTTAATCAATTGTTGAATATCACCATCTCTTGATGATTGTGTCAGACTTTTAGCCTTAGTGAAACATCGGTAATTTTCCAAATTATATTCCTCAATAATCATAGATGGAAGATGTCGCACTATGGAAGTAGTTATCCAGTGTTGCTGATAACCTCCCTGGTCCATCTCGTCATTAACAGACAGCAGTATTTCTTGCCCTTGATATATTTTAAGGAATGCTTCTTGATAACCGATTGTGGCCCAAAATGGTCTAACGAATGGCTCTGGACTCGTTTCATGTGTTGCGAGCGATTCCCAAAGTTCCATAGTGTCCCAACATTTCTTTAGTTGGAATGGCTCCACCCAATCACAGGTTTCAAAATAGCGTAGGAAGCCATCTTCTTTGCTCAAGAACGAATTCCACCATTGGTCATCATACTGTGAAAATGGAGTCATTAAACTTTTGGCACCGACCGTCAAGGCTTGGTTCGCAACATAGCCAAAATTTGCATAATATTCTGGATTCGTTTTCTGCACTCGTGAGTCTACCACAGGCATAGGAGCATCCAATATAATTAAGTTACAAATAACTGGATTAGGTATATTATCTGTTTCATAGAGGTTTGTCGTCAAGGGGTTTAACTCAACATCCCAGTAACTTTTGATAAATTTATTTTGGCTGGTTAGAGTCATTTGATTGTCACCATCCCTGATTTCTACCTCCGTAATCTCGGGGTAATTTTGAAGTGAACATTCCTCACGAATTTTCTTTAGGTCGTTTAAACTCCCTTCCATTAGGTTTCCAGCAGGAGTATTCATTACCAGAGTGTCGCCTATCATGCACTTCCCATAGGCTCTCGGCATATTTCCATCTAATCTGAAATTTAGAGTATCTCTTAAGAAAGTATAAACAATATGTCCAATCGTCCCCTGAGACTCATTCGCTGAATAATCACTATGCAAAATCTCTGGGTTCGTGCATAGAACCACATTTAACAACGCAAAAATGACATCACCATTATCCAGGGCAGAGCCATCTGGAGCCGTAATAGTATTTATCACTTGAACTGCTCCATTCAAGTAATCAGGATTTTCTGAAGATTCCATTTGTTGGATTGTTTCTTCCAAAACGCTGGGCATATTGATATTAACATACTGCGGCACATAATCTTGCTCCTCGTCATAAAATCCTGCTGTATGCGCTACATCTCCAACTCCCATGATGTTGAGTAATTTGTTGTCCCACCCTTGCTTCAACATATCATCATATCCAGGTATTAGTTTTTGGATACACACTGCAAAGTTATCAAATAATTGTAGTTTTTCTGAGTCCCAGAACATTCCACTTGTTCCACCCATCGGTGGGCAATAGGTATTAAGCCATGACAAAACAGCCTCTTCAAATTGTGGTTTAGCCGAGCCCTTAAGGAATGGATAGATATGACCGCTGTGAGAAATCATCTTGGCTGCATTGATATAACTCTTTATGGAGTAATTCCGCCCCAATATTTTGATTAGTTCATCCAGACGAAAATCCAACGGGTCTAATCCCGACATTGTATTTGCCCGAATCACATATTTATTATCAAATTGGGATAAATCCACTGCAACCTGTATGTTACCTTCTGGAGCGGGTTCATCAATAGGAGTGATGATTGTTGGCACCTCGTCAGGCATACGACTCATGGTTTGAGCATACACCATCGGAGGCGACTCCATAGGCAATCTGCCCCACATCATTTGAGGCCATGCGGTAACATCACCGTATTTTTCATAACCTGGCAAATCTATGCCGACAACATTAACACCCGTTGGACGAGCAGGATAGATGGCACCTTTTTTACTCATTTTCCAATTCAATGTTTTAACCAGTTTTTTATTATTGCCCCATCCTGCATATCTTCCACCCGTGTTCTGGCTAAAATAACTTTTCAGGTAGCGATAGTCAGTATCTCTCTCGCTGAGTCTCAGAGGAAATACATAATTGTTACCTGAGTTGTTGGCGAAACGAGTCATTCCACCTTGCCAGTGTTGATAATAAGCAGTATAAAATCCCAGAACATTTGCTAAATATCCTTTGTAATACATACGGCTTTCATTGACGAAATAACTGTTTTGTATGGCGGGCCAAAAGTTGTTACCTTGTTGTGTTACACCCTTTCCTGCGGGTATATCTCTTGTATAGAAACTGACTTGTTTGGACCAATATAAATCGTCCCATCCCGCTACTCCCTCAGTATCTCCTGACGGCACGAGCCTCATGGTGGATTTCTCATGAACCCGCTCAGACATATTTACTGCATCAGCCGTCTCAGGACTAAAATTACTTTGATAAGCAGGATTTCTAATAAATGCTGCGGGAGAAATATCTTCCTTTTCTGTTTGTGTTGGTTTTTCTAATTCTTCATACGGGATGACGGTTTCCAGCCATCCATTCATACCCTTATACATACCGATAGATTTTAAAGTCGCTTCATACCATTTTTGATTTATTTTTGCCATAGTGTCACACTCCTTCGGCTAACAATGCACCTATTCCGTGCCTTTCGGTAAAATAAGTTCCATCCTGAATAGATTTTTGGTAGCGGCTAATTTGGTCTACCCCGAAAGCATCTGCAAACAAGTCGTATTTTTCTCGGTCCAACAAACGATTACTATCCCTCATATTTCTTGAGATAGGCCAAGTGCTCACCGTTGGGTCAAACCACACAGGAGTTCCGTCTTCACGATAGCCCATATTAGCAGGATTTTTAGTATCTCTCATTATGATGCTGGCCTCAGATAGTAATTCGTGCGTCAAATCTTCGTAAGCGGCCTGTTCTTTGGGATAGTAGCGTGTGTATTCACGAGAACTCCAACCTGGAATTGGCTTCTCAGGCAAATTTCCGCCCCAATTGTTATACACCATGTAAGGTATTTTTTCCATAACCCACCACGCAACACGATTGCTACCTCCAAATTCAGTTACCATAGAATTCCAGTCGGAAGCATCCCAGTCGTAGTTTTGATAAGATTCATAAATCTTAGAGTGCAAATCTTGACCACCTTGCTGAATCCCGAAATCATATATTTTTGGGAGATAGGAGTTGAAGTCTACATTTACCAGACGAGCAAACAAGTTTGCCTGTAATTCGTTTCGGGCGATTTTTTTACTTCGGAGACTGCTTCTGGGAAACACTTTACGAAACGGAAGAGGATTACCCAATTCATCTCCAGGTCTGATTTCAACTATTTTGATAACTTGGTCAGGACGACCCTCCACATCAAATACATAACCTGATTCGCCTTTTCCAATCAGCGTCCCAATATCAGGCATCATAGTCATAATAACTCCTCCCTGCTATTTAAGATTAAGGTATCCACAATTTTCGTCGCATACTTCTGAACATCGTCCACAGATATTTCGGGGATTATCATATCAAACATATCGTCTTGACCATCCAAATCCACTTCTGAGATTTCATGTCTGGCTCTCCAATGTGATTCCCACGAATTGTGATAGGTTACTTGCAACCTTCTTTTTTGTTCGGTTTCTGACACTTGCAACCTAACTGATTTCCATCCTTCATTCATTAAAGACTGTGCTTCGTTGCGAAATCGCACATCGTCACAGATATATACGGTGTTTGGGTCTTGTGTTTGAGCCACTATTAAATCAATCCAGACTGAAGAGCGAATCGCTCGGAATTGTTGTCCGATTTTTTGTAGCAACTCTCGGTCTTTGAAATCAGGACTCATGTTGAAATAACGGTGTGCTACTTCCTTAACTGCCCCACCCAATGATACTTGCTGGGCTTGGAAACCTTTCATTTCTAATTGGCGAATCACTTCTTGGGTCAAGGTGGTTTTTCCAGACCCCATTTTCCCCGAAATAGCAATGGCTACCATGTCTTGACATTTGGGTGTTACCTATTTAAGATTTCAAGCCTTTCGGTTCACAGTGATGCTTTCACGAAGATACTGCGGCACATAATCTCGCAACGGACTGCCCTCAAATCCTTTGTCATAGTGGAATCCAAACTGAGGGTCAATAATGTAGTTGTGTCCGATGTCGTCAGGCGAACGAACCACACGCCCCAGCATTTGAGTCAATTCGTTAGCGGTCATCATACGATACCAACCAGGATTTTTCTTCATCTTAATGGCTGTCCTAACATCTCCGATTGCAGGGAATGGTATTTTCACAATAATACAGAAGTCTACTGTTTTGCCGTCGTATCCTTGATTAGCATAAGTGCTGATTAACACATCATTACTCACTGAACTATCAAAATCTGTGAACACTTGATTACGAGCCCTGGATTTCTTGTCGTGCTGCACCAGACGGTCGTGGTTCTCAGGACTGATAATTTCTATGGCCGCCACCACAGATTTTTCTAACTTGTCCGTAAAGGGTAAAATAAGTCCTTTGCCATTAGGATAGCGATTCATAATATCAATCACTGCCTGAGCCGTCTTGCGAATTTCATCTTCGCTCTTGCTACTGTATCCCATTTTTCCTCCAACGGTGTGTGTGAATACAGGACGGTTGGCTAACGGGAAACTACTGTATGCAACTTGCACGAAAGCAGTGTTGTCTTTTTCCAGACCCAATTCTTGTTGATAGATGTCAATATCACCAATGGTTCCACTCAAGAAAATTCTCACCTTGCCCAGATTTAGCATCAATTCATCAGAATAGTTACCGATGTCCAGCGGTTTGAAACTAACCCACTCAGGATTGTTGTCATCATTGGCTTGCCATAGGCAGTTTTTCCAATCTGTTTTCAGCATCTGAGTAACTGATTCCAAACGACTCAAGGTGTTGTAAATATACTTCAACTCTTCTGCACTGTAATCTTTGGCTTTAACCTTGCGATTAACTTTCCGAATCAAGGCTGAGAAATAAGCCGCCCATACTGCACAGGCTTTTTGACGGAACTCATCAGTAGATTCTTTTTTCACTGAAGGAACTTGTGGAAATCCCCAAGCAAATGAATTATTGGGGTGCCATGACTCTAAGGTTCGCTTGCGAAGGTTCTGGAATGCTATTTGGTCTGCCTCGTTTGCTTTGAGAACTTCTTGATGCGTAGGAAGTTGCAATAGTCGTTCAATCACTTTAACCGAGAAATCTAAACTAAAAAATCCTGTCATTGCCGAAGTTAGTTGGTGGGCTTCGTCCACAATCAAGAAATCTCGTTGCGGCAACATAGAACCCACTTGATTCATAGCCATAAGATAACTCATGTTGCTGATAAAATATCCTGCATTCTGGGCATTAGCCAAGGCTTCAAAATAATCGCATAACAAATTAGTATCCAATCCCCAATTATAGGCTCCCGATTCAGTGCGAGGTGTTTTATAATCACACTTGAATCCTTTTATCATAGAACAAGGAGCCATGCTTGCGGAACATCCTTTGGTCTGCCACTGAAATCCTCCAATCAAAGAACGGTCTAATGCTTCTTGAGCCACTGTCTCATTGGTGTTCCCAGATTCTACATCCAGACGGCAATCATAGTTTCCTTTACCCATTACGCTTCGCATAAACGGCATTTCTTTCATGTATTGTTCTTGCAAGCCTTTCAGGTGAGTCGCCACATAAGCGTTCGGTGAGCCATTCAAACCTCCAAACATCTTGGGTATCATCATCGCCATCGCAGATTTTCCACTGCCTGTCGGACACTCAATCACAATATTCTTGTATCCTTCTTTTACCAATCGTTCTACTTCAGGAAGAACTTGTCGTTGTTCCAATCTTGGCTCAGGAAATCTGGTTCCTGTAAAATATTTTTGGATGTCGCTCAATTCTTGATGCGTTCTTTTGACCGTAACTTGTTGAAATTTGGTTTCCATGGCTGAAGGAATAGTTTGTTTGGTTATGATTCCTAATTGGGAATCGTCATATTCAACCTCCACGCTAACTTCTTCTTCCTCTTCTGCTTCGGCTTCGGAAATAACTGAGGCTCCATCTACCGCCAAAGCCAGACCCATTACCTCACAAAATTGCGTCAGATTTTGGACTTTATGACCGCCCAACTTCATAGAGCCTTGATAACAACGAGCCCCTTTGCTCCATCTTAAATCATAAGTTCCACCCAAGATTTCCCGATATGGCATGGTGTTGCCTCTCACTTCTATGCTAATGAACATGGTTTTTCTACCTTGCTGCTACCTATTTAACAACAACCAATCTTAAATAGCAGACAACCAATAGTTAATACATGGTGTGGGCAGGATGCAGTCGTGCTGGACCCAAGCGTTCCGCAAATGACTTAGGTGATGACGCATTTTTTGTCTGCGATTCTGAGAATGCTGCGGGAGTGGCTGATGGAGTTGGCTCGTGGCGCAAAAAGGGGATACAAAGCGGAGTTTTCTCCAGGTCGCTTATGACTAACACCAGAAATTTAATAGAATCTGGGTTTAATGCTTTTGATGCTGTCAGTGTGGCTCTAAATGATTGGTCAGGAGTGGAATATGGTTCCACCACTTTGCTGTTAGTCCAACAATTAGAAAACAGACTGTATGTGGTTCAATTAGGAGATAGCCAAATGATAGTAATCAGACAAGGTCGCATAATTTTTTCTTCTAATCCTCAAGAGCATATGTTTAATGTTCCTTATCAGGTTGGTTCTGATTCCGATAGCATAAACGACGCACTCAGATATTCTGTGGAGGTAGAACCTGGTGACACAATTATCATGGGAAGTGACGGATTATTCAACAATGTTTATGAGAGCCACATTACTGACATTGTCAATCAATTCCCTCTTTCTGATGACTCATCGGTCTTACAAGAGATAGCAGATTTTCTACAAGATTACGCTTGGAACCTCTCACAAAATACTGAATATTGGTCGCCTTATGCCCAAAGGAAATATGAATTCGGACTTATTGACCGAGAATCTCCAGAATCTCGTGGTGGAAAGCCAGATGATGTGGCTGTCGTAGTGGGTCGTATCCAGTAATCAGAGCGACTCAAATCCCAGTTTCTCCATCGCTTCCGCAGGAGTAATTTCTCCTGCTTCAACCGCACCTGTAAGGGTGTTGAATGGGTAGCACTCGTCTTTGAAGTCACAGTAATTGCAAGCCCATGAGCCCGCACCGTTCACTTTATCAGAACCTGCTAATGGGTCTTTCTGGATTTTAGGCCAGTTAGTCTTGGCAATTTGTCCACGAGCCCACATTGTTTCCAATTGCTCTTCAGAGTAGCGTAGCGGATAGGTTCGGGCAGGAGGTTCATCCTGTTCCAATTCCACTTGCATTTCAATATAATTTTGGATAATCTGTTCCACAGTAAAATCACCAAGAGGAGCATACGGAACTCCTGTCTTGGCTTCCTTTTCCATACAGAATACCAAATCGCTCTTGCAAGCGTTGTTTTCTAAATCTGTGACAATCACTCGTCCCGAATATCCATCTTCCAAACTCACCTTGAAAACTTTGTGAAGTCCTGAGTCCACTGCGGCGTAGTGAAGTTCTGCGTGAGAAATAGTCACACCATAATAATCCTCAAATGGTTTTCTCATAGCCAGATAAACCGCCATCTGCATGACATAATTGTCTTTGGCTTTGCCATTACGGAACTCTTTGTTACCCATAGCCTCACGAGCCCCATAGCCACGAATTGTCTTTGCATCCACAATAACTGCTTCGGTTTGAGAGATGCTCAATACATTACCGTCTGCATCCAATTCCGCTTTTCTGAGCAACTGGTCTACTTCACCAGAAATCCACACAGGGACATCTGAATCCACACCTGCAAGTTCAGCGATGTCTTGCTTGATTTTGATGTTGTTATCAATCAACAACCCTTGTCGCTTGAAGTGTTCAGTCATTGAGGCTTCCCAGGAATGTCCTGTCTCAAAAATAACCATGCTTCGGTCATCAGGTGGATTAGTGCGAGCATATCCTCGCTTGGAATAGTAATTTTGGCGGTGGCACTTTCCGATGTATTCTTCTTCGCCCCAATGATTGGTGCGTGTTGTTCCTGCACCTGTGGGATTCAGACCACCGAGCGAAACTCGGAACGGTCTTTTTGCCATGCTTCTGATTGCTGCTAACATATAATTTGGGTTTTCTACTGCGGTCATAATTTATCTCCTACCACTTTGGGTTCGTATTATAGCCTTGTGTGTCTACCTATTTAATACATCCCTTTTCAGTAAGTTGATATAGCAGTGAAGCCCCATATTATGTATGCCCCGCATACCCAGCCCCATAAATTGGCTTAAAGGCGGGAGTATTCCCAACGATTTATTGATGACTCTGGAGATACCAAAATACTACACAAATTTAGAACAAGACCTTCTGCATTCCCAAGTAATGAGTCCTGCTCAAGTAAAAGAGTTTCTCTACGATGTGGTAAATAGTGCTTGTGATAGATTGGAACTCCAAACCGTAGAAGTTCCCATAAGGGATGAATCTGGTAAGTTTGTGTATGAGTTGGGAGATGTGGTTGTAGAAGATGCAGAAAGATTAGTTCCCACTCCTGCATCAGTCGTGAAGGTCATTTATTTCAAGGGTTTAGACCCTGAATCCAAGGATGATGATGCTGATTTTAACCTGAATTATTACAGGCATCCACAATATACTGATTTAGAGGCAAATAGAAATAGAATGTTAGCAACCATAGATAAATACCTAACTACCCCCATCCAATTTACCGAAATAGTCTGCTATCCATCCAATGTCTATAAGAGGTTCTCCCGAATGAGATTTGAGCCGATAAATCCAATAGAAGATTTGGACGAATTTTTTGGTTTAGAATAAGGTGTTATTATGAGTCTACCTACTCCTCTAAATTGGCTGAAAACATCAGGCCCCAAATGTGTGCTATTTGGTTTTAATCGGACCAACGGAGTAGGAGGTTGGTGGGGTCACCGAACTCCAGACCACACCCAGATATTTTTTGATAGTCACCGTGAAGCCTACGAGTGGCTTAAGGTCAATCATGGTGAAAAAGGATTCGGTAGACATAACGAACGAAAGGCAGAGGGTGAATTAAGAAGATATAGCACCGACCGAAATGAAGTATGGCTTCCTCGTGTAGCGCAAATACAAGAATGGTTTGATTATGGCCCTCTGATTGCTTGGTATGGTTCAAAAATTGAATATGAGGTGACTAAAGACTACGAGCCAACTGGAGAAACAAAGACTCGCACCGAAAATGCTATGTGGTGGATATTCCAAATGAAAGATTAAAATTCACTGCTGCTCTCAGTAGGCGGATAATTCCAAGTATCAAAGTTAAATTCTGGCTTACCAGGCATCGTAGGCAGTTGCTTTTGCAAAATGTCATCTAATTCCTGTGCTGTCTTGACCAAGGATTTTTCTCCACCACTCCAGATTAAATCTGCTTGCCAGAAACGGTGCTTCATCACCACCACATCTGCTTTTTTAACTTCCATGTCAAATTGATGCTTTAACATCTCTAACAACATATGCAAAGGATGTGCAGTATCCACAGGTTCCCGACCCCAATAAACCAAGGTCAGTTTGAATCCATCTGGTTTTACTTCCATGGATTCCATGTATTCTTCCAAAGTCACGCCACTCATTGTGAACCCTCCGCACTCAAAATCTCATCCAACTGCGATGGGTCTGCACCTTGCTTAATCAAAAATTCTCGGAGGTCAAAATCCTCCCACTGCTTGACAATGTCTAACATTTGATGCAAATCAGCCATCAATTCTTTTGTAGGAACTTCTTGGGTCTTGACTATGACTTCACCATCAACATGATAATTGCTTACTTGATGGTATATCCCATTATTTATCATGCTGGCGATAACTGCTCGTGCCATATCTGCGTTTTTCTGAGAGTTCAAGACCACTTTGACCTTTTCTTCTGCTGAAGCAAACACACGGTTCTGGTCACCCAATACCATTTGCATGAATTTTTCTGGGTCATTAACCAATACAGATTGGCTTTGTTGGATAGTAATGTTCTGACCTTCTGACAACATACCCACGAAATCTCCGACCGTAGCCACTACTAATCGCAAAGGGTCGTGCAGAATATTAAACATCACGAAATACACATCATCAGGGTCTTGGGCAGATTTCATATGAATATCAGCCGTTACCACAACTTGTGCAGATTTATTTAGACTTAATTTGACTTGCTTAATTGTTTTCATGTTGTTCACTCCATTGTGATTCGTAATGCTTCAGGGTCTAATGCGTCACCACAGGTATAAAATAGTCCTTCTTGAGTAATATCAAATGTGACTCCTGTTTTTTGACAGACTCGGTATCTCCATCGCAAAGCATAAGCAGGAGATTGTGACTTGGCTTGCTCTAAACTCACAGGCTCAGTATTTTGAATCAGTTGATGATTCACCACCAATCCCTTGCTCGCCGCAAACAGTTCCCAACTCAGAATAACACCTCATAGACTCTTGGAAATACGCTTCAGGTCGTCTTTCAAGATATTACCCAAATACACATTGGCTCCCGTTGCATCGGAAATGCTAATTTTAATGTATTTACTAACCTTGCCGTTGAGTTCCAAATCCTCTAAAGTCAGGATTTTTCCATCGCTCATTGTGACCAAGTGCGTTAAGCCCATAACACAAGTATATCTCGTTACCTATTTCAATCTTTGCCGAACCACAATTGCTGAGAATCAAACTGCCCCCACGAATTTATGGTTATCGGATAGACCGTTACCTTGAGTCCCGAACGATTCAATCGCAGGGCTTCTCGGTTGGCATCGGCTTGTTCTCCAAAGGCTTCTGGATGAATACGAGCATCGCCCATAGCATCCCGAATCAGAATAGCCCACGCTTGGCGAGGGATATATCCAGTGTTTTTGCCCCTTGGATTGGGAATCATTAGACTCACTCGTTGTATCGCTTGTTGTATTCCGCCAAAAGAGCATCTGCAAGGTCATAAACTTGCTTAACTGTGTCCTCATTTTCTGCGGATGTTGATGCGTCAGACACACATACCAAAGAAGTAGCATTGTTGATGCACATACCGAGAGTAATACGGTCTTGAGTCGTCATTGGTCCAGCCTTTTGTCCGATAAACAATGCCTTTCCGTCAGGAGTAGTAAGTGTGATTTTAGCCTTGTCTTCAGCCACGAAACCATAGCCGACACCACTTGGAAGGTTGTCTGCTGCCTTAAACTTACCAGCAAAGCGTCCACGAAGGTCAATCATTCCGATTTCACCACGAGGGTTGCTCATGTTGCTCGGTCCTTTGAGGTAATAGCGTAGTGTATCGCCCTTTTCAAAAACCTTTGCATCGTATCCTTTTTCACATTTAACTTCAATTTTTACCATTTGTATCAATCCTTATCTCCCTTGTTGGGGTTGTAATAATGACTGAGTTGTGCTACCTATTTAACTATTCACACTCGGATGGGAGAAGTAGTCCATCCATCATATTACCTTGTTTCTTAGACTATTTAGGCTTTGCTGCACCCTTTGAGCAAATCAGGTGAAAACTCATATAGTCATAAATACAATATAATATTACTCACCCTGGAGGTGAGCGAATGACAAAAATATGGAATAAAGTGTATGAACCAGTAACGAGCAAAGAAATGTGGGTCGGAGAAATTTGGGTAGAAGTAGATGGAGCATCATCTATTGTAGATACCATTTTAGACCCTGACAGACAAATGTTTTACCATTGGCTGACACACTATACCAATAAGGTATCCGCTTGCTTTGACGATAACACTGACCTGGAAATGGGTGCCGCTTGTTATCTGGGGGCATAATTTTTGAGCAATGGTCACTGCCAATGCAAATCAGGAAATGTAGTTGTTAGTTACTCTGAACAAACTCTTGATGATTGGTTGTATGAGTTGGGACTGCGAGCCATATATGAGCCCGAAATCCCCGTTGCCTCCACAGAATTTTTACTTCCTGATTGGTTACTATTGCCGCAGCAAGGCATTACCAAGCCAGTTATCATAGAATATTGGGGATTACTCCGAGAAAATGACCGAGCCGCATGGGTCACCGAAAGATTACCACAATACATTGCTAAGAAAGAATTTAAGGAATCCATCTATCAAGAATTACAAGATTATCACTACCTGGGTATCTTGCCCGAAAATTTAGATATTGATTGGTTGGTATCCACTTTGCGAAAAATTGGTTGGAATGGAGAATCTGCGAACAAACCCTCCCAATCATTTCGGGTCTATCAGAAACAAACTTAAGTAGCAGCGAGCCCATATTTTAGTTATGGATGAGGTAGTTCCCATAAATTGGATACACCTTTCCAGCGACCGTAAGAAAATTATTGTCAATAGCAGTGATAATGAATCGCCGCCATCGCCCACAGGATTGCTATTATTTACCGTAGAGCCTTTAGGTGATGGAGAGGGTGCAGAGGGTAATTATGACTGCACGAAAACGCTAAGTCACAGCAACCCCATAGAGGGGCGAGACTATTTTCCTGGCCCGCTAACTTTGGCACTGCCCGTTAATGACGATTCAGAAATTAGCGAATTAGCACAAAAGGGGATGAATACTGTCCTTAATTCACTTCAAAGATTGATTGATTCAGAAATTGAGGAAGTCCGTGATGGTGGTAATGGAATCCCTTACTATAAAAGTGGTTTTGAATTTACCGTAGAGCCTTTAGGTGAGGAACGGATTAAGAACCACCCAGATGCCATTATGGGCGTTCTATGCACCGATGGAGGAAATGTGGAAGACGAAGATTACGAAGACGGACTCCCAATGCCTTTGTATCGTGTTTGGATTATGCTTTACCGATGGGTTAAAAACGAAGAAGGTCAGTGGACTTGGAGATAATCAGTCATATTCATCTACGGGTCCCAATAACAATCCCAGAATTATGAGCAAAATAGCCATTTCCCAAAATCCCATTTTAATCCAACCTTATTTCTCGCCATTCAACCTTACCAGCCTTAACTAAATCTCGGATACGGCGTTGTTTAGTAGTTAGTGATGACTTCCCAGATTTTACATCCAGCAAAACCACCAGACCTTGCTCCAGGTTTTGTTCCTTGTCTTGATACCAGTTAAAAACCACATAGTCAATTGGTTGTCCTAAGAAACTCCAATCCTTGTGGTCCCACTCCTCATCAATTTCGGGATGATTTAAAAACGGAGTCCACTTTTCTAACAGTTGTCCTCTTTGAGTATGTGCTGAGGCTGCCCTGCCTTTTTGTTTTCTCATTTCCCGAGTCATAGAATCTAATTCCTCACACAAAGTCACATTGTTGCCTCGTAGTTCAGTAATCATATTTTTATGAATCGCAGATTCTTGCATCAACTCTTCCATCACTGCTTCTACTGTATCAGAAGTAGCACTCATTTCCAGTTCCACAATTTTTAGTTCGGCTTCGTGAACCTCTTGTTGCAATTCGGATTTTTCGGAACCCACCATTTTAGCGAGTCTTTTTTGGTTCCAGCCCCACCATAACAATGCTAATGTAATCAGTATATCGGCTACTACCAGCGTTCCTACAATCTCCATAGAGATAGTTTGTGTTATGTCCTATTTAAGTTTCCAGTTGCCTCAAGGTGCTTGCGGATTTTCTGCATCAATGCTGAGTTGCTGACAGATTTCCTTATAGCGGTTTCTGATAGTCACTTCGGTTACACCTGCGGCCATAGCCACATCTCGCTGTGTGCGAGTGATAGTGTTAATACGAGTTGCCAGATAAACTGCGGCGGCGGCAATTCCTGTTGGGCCACGACCCACAGTGAGAGGACGGATTTGTTCAAAGGCTAAAATTCTGCGAGCCAAAGCCTCGGTGCGAGGGTCAAGGTTCAATTCACTGCAAAATCTTGGCACATATTCAGATGGAGCAGTCGGAAGAATACGAATGTTGAGTTCGCTCATGACCTTTTTGTATGTGCGCCCAATTTCTTTACGACCTGTGCGTGAGTGTTGTCCAATTTCATCCAGAGTGCGACTCATGTTGTTGAGTCGGCAAGAAGCGTGAATACAAGCCGCAACCACACCTTCAATAGAGCGTCCACGAACCAGTTGCTTTTCTACGGCTCGCTTGTAAATTCTGGCTGCATTCTCTTTGACATACTTGGGAAGTTGCATTTGAGAACCCAAACGCTCCATTTCATTAAGTGCTGTCACCAAGTTTCGTTCCTTAGCATCACGAATGCGTGTGCGCTGGTGCTGACGGCGTAGTCGGTTGTATCGTCGGCGTTGAGCCGTAGAAAGACGACCTCCTGCACCATCTGTGTAAGCAATAGGCATATCCGTAGTGAGTCCACCATCGTGGAACATCTCACTTTTTGGCATACCCCATCGTTCACCCTCTGCACCCGAACCGTCTGCGAACACACGGTTGTCCTTGCCTGGGTCAATTTGTCCTGCTTCACCTTCTAATCCACAGTCGTCGCAAAATACCACTCCCGTAACATCAGGAGTCAGGTTTTTACTGTTGCACTCTCGGCAAGTATAAATGTCCACTTCGTAGTCGCTGTTATCGTCCATAATAATCCCTTATTGGTTTTACCTATTTAAGTATTTAGGTAAGGTTATATACCTGTTCACTCATCGTGCTGGGAAGGACTACATCCTGCCCGACGCATAATGCGATTTTGTTCTCGTAGCATGGCTTGATAACTACCAATCTTGCACCAAATAGGTTCTTCAAAATTTCTGGTAGACATTTCAGCATCCACACAGAATGCAGGAACCATCCAATGATTGAATCCAGTTTTTACTCGGTCATTGTGACGATATACTAATGCAATTTCTTCATCAGGAAAGCGTTCTGCAAAAATCTCTGTGGCCTTGCGTGTGTTCACATAATTCCTGACTGTGCCGTCAGGGTTTTCTACTGGGTATGCTGCATCGTTGCGACATTTCTGCCACTGGCTCATCATGTTTATTTGTTCCATGTTAATTCCTCTCTCTCACAGTATATAAACTATTCAACAATCCACTCTTCGTAGATGTATTCTTCGGTTTCAATTCTGATTTTAAGTTGGTCACTCATCTTTATCTCTCCCAATCAAAAACATTCTTGCTTCAATAGATTTATCTAAGCAGGGACTACACACACGGTATTTACCGCATCGCAATCCTCGTTGTTCGGCATTTGGTTCCAAGCACATATCGCATATCATAGTTCTTCCTCATATTATATTAGGTTAGCATCACTTATATAGTTTTCGGTTTCCTGCTTCACCAGCCAGATTCCATTAGCCGACATTCGGGACATAAGTGTTTTAAGATTCCCGAGTCAGTTTCCTCCGAAGAGTTAGTGAATTTACTGTGGCACGATACACAATCCATGTCTACCACACCATGATGAGAATTATGCCCAGAATAACTGTTGCCAGACGGAATCCATTAGTCATCATCATCATCTTTTCATAGTCGTCCATTCTGAATCCTCCTTTCCAACATTTCTGCCTTGTTAGCAATATCAGGATTACGACGCTTAGGGAACTTACGATTGATTCGTTCCAAACGCCAGACACTGATACGATTCCAGAGGCTCATAGTTAATGGTTATCAGCACACCTATTTAACCATTAGGATGAAGTCATGGTGTATTCGGTGCGAGCGATAAAGAAATCCCCAGGTTCATTAGTGGCTGGGTCGTCGCTTCCATTGCTTTGAATACGAATGGTGATATTTCCCGACACATTAGAGAGATTGACAGAGAAATTTTCATTTCCAAGACTCATGGTGTGGTTGAACACAGTTTCATTGTTGTATTCCAATTGATATTCTACATAGCCTTGTTCCCACAAAAGTGGTTCGTGAAAGAAAGCACTAATCTGAATGGTAACATTGACAAATCCTGTGTTGTTGAAAGTCATTTCAGAGAGATTTCCCACACTCATCGGTGCGACATTCCAATATTGGTGTGATTGATTATCCCAACCATCAGTTATAATGGGTTCAGGTGCATCATTTTCTGGAGATGGCTCGGCTTCACTCATGCACCCAGCCAGACACAGCATCATCACTATCATTACGGCCACTGCTTTCATAGTATCACTCCAGTATAGCACGATAGGGCGCATCCACAGAATATTTGGTATCCACTCTTCCAATCAATTTAACTGGATGGCTTCGGTTGCGAGCAATAGTTCCCACAACTTCTTCTCCCAATTCTCGGAATCGCTTATCGCTACGACACACAAATGTCACTCGGCGTGGGCTGGGCGGATAACGACCACCTTTGCCCGAAGCCTTGAGTCGTTCGGCAATTTCTGTGCTTATCATTGCTCGTTCTCTTAACAATTCTGCTACTTCTTCAATCCATCTGTTCGCTCTAATACTCATAATAATTCCTCAGTTAATCAAGTCACCAAATCGTTCCTTGAGAATGGTAAAATCTACTGCCTTGATATGCTTACAGTCTTGCTTGCGTCTACGGAAATCAACACAGTTGCATTGTTTCCTGTCGCCCCAATCAATAACCGTATATTCACTTCGGCCATCGGTGGATTGCACCTGCCAAGTGTGGTTGTCCTTTCGCACAACGGCATTATCTCTTTGGGCTATGTCTCTTGCTCTTAGATTACGACTCATGGTTCCTCATGAATTGATGTGGTGTATTACCTATTTAACCATTCATCAGAGCCAGTTCAATCGTCAAAACAATCACAAATACGAAGGCTCCGAACCACAATCCCAAAAATCCTGGAGAGTGTTTTTTCTCATCAGCATCCGCCGTTGCATCATAAAATTCCCAGCCAGACATAATATCACCGTATCACATATACACGACGCAATTCATAAAATGCTGCGCCATATTTTTCCTGCACTTCAGGAGTGTTAATCAATTCTTCGGCATGAATCTGGGCATCTCTTTGATTAGCAAATGCTAACTCCGACACATCCATGTTTTCATGAATCCCATATAGTATAATCCACATCATGCCCACTCCGATTTGAAATCATCAGACCATTCTGGGTCAGATTCCTCAATTGAGATTTCTTCTGTTTCTTCCAGATAAGCGTCCAGATTATTTGAAATATCCTTCATCATACTTTTGAGAACATCAATCAACAAATTCTGGATTTGTCCTTTTCCTGCGATTTGATTTAGAGCCCGACGATTGGTGCTGCGTTCGTAATTTTTGATTTCCATAAACACTGCGTCCCAACCCAAAGATTCGGCATCAGTGAAATCCTTAGCAGTAGCCACTACCGCCATATTGAAATCCAAAAGTAATTCGCAAGGACTATCGCATTCCATCAGACCCTCCATAAACATAGTTTGCTTCAACCAAGACAGTAATTTTTCTGTGGGAACTCCTGGGTCGGTTTCATCTGGTTCAGTCAATAGCAATTCTGCTTCACCCTCTGCGTCTTGCCCCAATAAAAACGCTCCTGCAATAAAGGGCTCACTATCTGGTAGTTGAGCAATCACTGGCAAAATCGGAGCCGATTCAGAATTGACAATATTAGTGGTTTCTGCCACACTACGGATTTCTTCCTCTAAACCTTCGGCCATCATTTCGTCAAATTTCTGTCTTAGGCTCATCCGCATACCCCTAACTGTATTGTCTTACCTATTTAAGCAATTATTGAATCGTGATAAATCCTGATGCCGAGGCTGATTGATTATAAGATGCGCTGCCCAAAGTCATGTTAAGATAATTATACTTCTCATAGGCTCCTCTTCCTCTGGGTCTCACTCCTTGAGCATTGGCAGGTTTTTCTCGGTATCGGTATCCTGCTTTTCCATAAAATCTGGCACTGAAGCGAACTCCAGGTTGAATTGAGTCACGCATACGGTCGGCTTCACGCCCATACAGATTAACGAATCCCACAGTGCAACTTGGATTACTGGCTAAAGCCACAGGAAATGTTAGTGCAGGAAATTTGATGTTGTGCGGTCCAGTTTCAGAAAATGAATCAGTGGTTCCACACGATGGACAACGATTAGCATAGCCAGCCTTAGATTGAGCAGGACTACGAACCCAATTAGTATTGCAGTTCTGACAAACCAACCGCATCTCTTTACCATCCAGTTCTTTGTAAAGAGCCCCATTGGTGTATCGGAAATCTCGGGCATCTCTTCCATCACTAACCACATATTGCATTTCTGGCATCAAACCGCCGAAATGGTTGCGTCGTGGATTCCAATTGTTTCTTTTAGATGAGTTCCGTCGGCGTAAATTATTGACCCAACTGGTGAGGGCTCCCCAATCTCCACAAGACGGGTCTACGAAATCATACACAGTTCCACCTGTTTTACGCAGATTTTTAGAGGCTTTGGTGGTCTTTTTCTTTTGTAGACTTTGTCGGGTCAGTCCAGTTCCTTGTGGGTTCCAGTTGATAACAGCCGTATTATTAGCCCTAAGCATTCGTTCCAGTGCTAAAAATTCTGGAGATGGCTCACGAGTCATGACTTATTTAGGTCGTTATTGCTATTTAGTCTTTTGCTCACAGACTTTTCCACCATTTGCGGGCAATTCCTATTTTTTGCTTACCGCCCACAGTCATTGTTTCATAGTGGTTAAGGTAATCGTCCCACACTACGAAATAAGTATTAGCACCCACTTTGGCGCAAGGATTCATAGTGAGTTTAGATTGGTAACCAATTACCGCCATTCTCTTGAATTCTTCCACATCCATCACAAAATGATTGTTATGGTTGGTAACTGCTCGGAGCCATTCTTGATGAAATTCCTGCTTTTTCTTTTCACGAGGAGATGCTTTCGTTGGTGTTGCACCCAGTAATTCCTTGGGTTCCTCTCGTAAATCGTGTCCACAGGATTGACATCTGACAAATAATTCTCCAGCATCATCAGTTTCATATTGCAAATCAAAACAATAATCTGACTTAGTTAGACTCCATTTTAATTTGGGTTCACCAAAACGAGCATCCCACTCATACAATTGGCTACACTGAGGACAAAAAGCCGTGGCAGCAACATAGTTTTGACTACGGCCACGCTGTTGTTGAACACCGAGCGACTCAGTAACTGGGTCATAAACCTCAAATCCTGAGATAGCACGACCGTCAGGGCAATCAATCTGCCTCACCAGAGGCCATCACCTCACTCTTCGGATTCGGAGAGGAAACCATGGCTGCTACGAAGTGCAGTCAATTGGGCTTCCAACTTAGCAACCTTTTGCAATGCTTCACCACGAACGGAATCACGCTTGCTGAACAACATTTCTGTGTCTTGAGGAGAAATCACCAAATACATAGTATCGGAATTGTGGACTTGATTAGGGTGAACTACCTGAACCAAACGCTTTGGGTTCAAAATATCATTTAGGTCAAGATTGCTTACCACTGAAGCCGCATGGCTTAGGGCATCATTTTCATTATCATATAGGCTTGCTGTAACTTCAGGCATATATTTACTGTGTGCTACTACCTATTTAACACTACCACTTTTTCAAGGGACACTCGGCTGACGGCACCTGTGTTTTGAGTTTCATATTGCATCCACAGACATTACAAAAACTGCCAAGTATCTTGCGTTTAAGTTCTGGACACTCACGGCAGATTTTCATTCTTTCATCAAATTGACGCAATCCCATAGTCCCATTTGCGCCGCCAAACTATATCAATCTTTCTGCCACATCAATTTTGGTTAGAACGAGTTCGTCATAATTGTCCGTAGTGAATGAAATAAAATCTGGATTTTCCATGGCTTTCTTCAACAATCTATATAATCGGCTATCATTGTAATTATTGTTTTTGATACCTTCGTCTAATGTATAGTTAGTTGAGACTTTACCGTTTTCATCTTTAGTGAGGCCAGAATCTTCCTCAGAAACTGGGTATTTTTCTGTGACTCCATTATTGAAACTCGCTGTAATATTAGTATATTTGATTTCAGAGGTTGTTCCCGTATCATCTGTGACGGTGTTTGTGCCTTCGTCACAGCGACAACTTTGGAAAAACGCTTGCAAGGCAACCTCAATATTTCCAGGCCAGAATCTTCCGAGAGTCCGAGTATTTTCATAGGGGATATGTTGTGTTAAATCCCAATACCAACCTTGTGGCCTATTGGTGTCTCGTTGCCAGTTTATCATGGCCTTTAAAGCATCACCCATGAATATAATGGTGGTGCGCTGACACTTAAATTTAACTAACAGAAGGGTGTATTAAAATTATGGGTATTCCTGCTCCGCTCAATTGGCTTAAGGGAGGTCTTTCAGATGGCATCACAGAATCTTCTACTATTTGGGGAGCAACCATTATGGCTTACGACCACGACGATTGGGACGAAGACGCGGAGAAAATACATACCATAGTTGATACATCATTACAAAATTTATGGCAGGACATTGGCACCTACATCAATTTCTCACTAATGGATGATTCAAGAGAGGCTGTTTTTGGCCCGAATGAGGTCACTTTTTACTTCAATGAAAATAAGGACGGAGTGCAAGTTTCCACTGGAGCGGGTGTGGGCGTAAATGGAAAAATACCTGTTGTGGAGGCCAAATCTTGGTGGGATATGATTTATGGCACTACTCCCATACCTTGGAAATACATATATCCTGAATCGGAGGATAAATATTCAGGGAGGGATAGATTCATGACCTACAAGATAATTTTTAAGGACTGGGATATGCGTCCCACAACTTGGGGCTACGATGATGATGAGGCTGGGCATCGGATAGATTGGGTATCATACAGTGGAATCTTTGATGAGGAGGAAGCAAATGAACACATAGGTAATGTTTTAGGACACACAAAACTGACTAATTTTCTGGAGGAGTGGGACTGGCACGAAGAATTGGTTGGAATGGAGACAGACAGGGCGAAAATGAGACAATGGAAACGGATTATCCCCATCAATGCAGAGATATATGATGAGTGGTTAGTCTATAACTGGTCCAGTAGTGTAGATTATGTCGTATTTTTGTGGAAACAAACTTAAATAGCAACAGAGACAAATAATTATTACCGAGGTGAAATCATGGGTATTGGAGATGATGTAATAGGACTCGGAGGCAAGGCAACCCGTAGTATCGGTGCTAACACAGTTAATAGTAGTGCTGGTCGGAAACTGGTGCTTAAAAATCTCAAGGCTGCGGGAACACCTGTCACTTCAGCGAGCAAACTGGCTGAGGCTACTCGTTTGATTGGCGAAATTGACACTCAAGTCATCAAACAGATAGATAATATTATCACGCCTCTATCTCGTGCCGCAAAAAATGACTCAGTATTTACTGTTTCTAAACTCATATCTAACAGCGCAGAGAAAACCAGTAAGGCTGCGAAAGAAATTTCTGAACAGTTGGGCGACCCAACACTGTATAAATCATTAAGTAGGGCCATGAATACCAAAGTCACTAAGATTGGTAAAGATGCTATGCAAGACACTGCCCGAAAAGGTCTGGGTAAGTCTGCTGATGTGTTGAGAAAATCTGGTTTGGCTGATGAAGTAGTTGAGTCTACTACCCAAGGTTTTGGAAGAAGGCTACTGAACGGGAGTTTTGATACTGCTAAGAAATACCCTCGTGTCACCACAGGAATAGTTGTTGTTGCTGGGATTGGATTCGTTATGTGGAGCGGCGGTTTAGATTTGATAGCAGGAGTCACCAACACTTTGGAACGGTTTGGCTTCTTGCCTGAAGGAACCACTAATGCAATTATTTCCTTTTGGGGTAAAATGCGAGGCTTCATTACACTTACTTTCTGGTTGATTGCAGGTTATGTGACCTACAAAATAATGGTTTTAGTATTCGGGACTACCAAGGCCGTAGGAGATACTATTGATTCTCTTGGCCCTCAAGACCCAGAACCTTCTGGGGCGTGAGTCTGTTGGAAACCGTTGATGCAAAAGATGGTGACTGGGACCAGATTAAAAAGGACAATGCCAGTTGGTGGGACAATACTTTTGGCGACGGGAGCACTGATGGTCCTGATTGTTATGCGTCACTGGCTTCAGAGATGGAATATATTTCTCCTCGTGGAAAGAGGTCATCATTTCAGAGAACTACGGCCAAAGGTGTGACGATGAACACTTTTGATTTAAAAACTGTGGAAGATAATAACATATTTGTATTGAAGGCTCAGACTCGCTCTGGTGGCGAAGGTAAATCAGATAGATTAAAAGTTCGTTTTCTCCAGATGAATTTAGCCCTAATTATGCGTGTGCAATCTGAATTGATTCTTTTGATGCCTGACTTGCTAAAAAATCAGGCTGAACTGTCACGACTCACCACAGAAAAAATCTCTGAAGACCAACTCTTGATTGTTCTGAAAGAAGAAACCATAGAAACTGATTCCGAAGGTAATTTGGAGCGAGAGTATAATATTCCTGACAACTGGCCCGCAGGACCTATTTCCATAGAGGTGTCATATGCAACAGACGCTGCTGCGGAAACTGCTTCTACCCGAGGCAACGATGGGATGGTTCTGGCTTTAGCGGTTGAAATAACTGCGGAAATTTTGATTGTTTTTTTCACAGGTGGTGCAGCAGCCCCATATATACTTGCCAAGGATGTGACAGAGATAGGATATGTAATTTATCAGATTGCCACTGCCGCAACACCACCGACAGTAAATAAATACGATTGTGCCTTTGCAGGAGGCTCACTCCCATTAACCCAAATATATAACATAAATTACAAATCAGATATTGATTTAGCAAATTATCTATCTGCCTCGCAGATGTCTGGTTTAGAATCACTTATGGAGGAGGAAAAAGTGCAGAGTAAAAATGATATGAAATTATTTGGTGCTGTGCTCACAGCACTCATTATGGGAACGGTCTTAGCATTAAACAGGAGAGGCTAAAAATGGGATTTTTTGAATCGTCTTGGTCTTTTATGAAATCTGCTTGGGAGGGTGGCACAACTCTAACTGGTGGGACAGACTATCAATTAGTTAAAAATCCGTCGGACATTTCGGTGTTGGACACTTATGATATAGAAACTGATAACACTTGGAAGTGTGATACTCGCCACATTTATTCTGTGGCTACTTCTGAAAAAGGAGTCTCTGGGCCTCTGACTTTGTATCGTAACGACATCATGATAGGACTTCGCTCTACCGATACCAGCGGCTTTGGTATTGACTACAATTACAATCCAAATCATTCGGCTTACTATTCAGTAACCTATGTTAATCCGCAAGGTCGGGAGAAAAATATTGTCAGACGGGGTATAATTTATGGCGGTGACAAAGAAAATGGAACTGTTTATGCTTCAGTGTATCCTGCCGAAGCAGGAACTTACCGTATCACTATTAACCGAGTTCTGACTGCTGGAAGTTGTGATACTCCCTCTCGTCAAAATCCCAATTTTTATAGTTATGAGGTAGAAGTGGTTCCTCCTGAAGACGAATCAGAGATACCATTTGGAGTAGACCCTGAAGATATTGCTGGCCTTCGTGCGGCTTATGATGAACAGAAAGCCAATAACGATAGTAGTGATTCCGAGGTTGAAGAAACTTCAATAGGTAAATTTGTTGCCATTATAGGAGTCATTACGGCTATTACTTTTGTTCTTTTGGGCGGAACAAAAACTGATGACGACTTGTGACCACACTCATCGGAGAGGTTGGACAGGTCTCGCCCCACCAATTTTCAGTGGTCCAACTAAACAAAATATCTGCGACATCTTGCGGTGTAATAAATACACTGCTCTTCAGAAGTTCTATTTCATTGCCACTTAACGGCCAAACAGGTAGCCCAGTTTTCTGATGTAGTGAATATGGGCATCTGATAAGACCCATGCGATGAGTCGGAGCCATGTCATAACGATACAAGGATTCTCCTGTCGCTACGGTCGCTACGGCTTGCACGGCTTCACGATAGCGTTTTCCCAGTAATTTTAGAGGATTTGGCTTGTCCATCAGTTCTTTTAGAGTCACTCCTGCACACATCGCTGACTCCTCAGCGTTTAATACAATATGAAAACCCTTGCCGCCTGAAAAAATCATTTCAGGGTTGAGACTACGGCTACTCAGTTCGTTGTGAATTTTCAATGCTGTTTGAAATGCAGTTCCCAGATTTTCATCATCTACATCCCAGACCATCAATTTTCCTATCCAAGTATCCAAGAATTTCTCTGTTCCTAAGAATTCAGGGTCATGGTATTGCTTCCACAACTCACGATATTCTTGTCTGGCATCACGATTCCAATTTTCTCCTTCTCTTAATCTGGGTGGTAGTTTAATTTGATTCCAGTCTACCAGGTTAGTCCCCAGATAGATTCCGACAGGTCTTTTATCTGCGTCCAGAATATTTAACCATTGCAAGACATCGTCCTGACGAGAAACTCGGGCATTACGAATTCCGAACTCTCCAATTTCGGGGTCATCTACTAACCACTTGACCTCGTGGTTATGCAAACGATTCCATAAAGCAATGGCTACTTCCCGACGAGAATACCATTCCATGACACGATTGTGTGTTGTGTCCTATATTAAATCAATCCCAATTTTTCATTGAGATGGTTAGCCATCTTGCCAGTTTCAAATCTTTCATACTTGTAGGTAGCCATTAGTTCTGGCCCAACAGGATGAATAGTTCGTCTTCCATCGGGGAATTGCACTTCAAACTCATGGCGAGGTGCAAAAATATCAATGGCATACAAGTAGCCTTTTCTTGCCAGAATTTCTCTGACTCTGGGAACTAACATCTCAGCACTCACAGGAATTCTTTCGGTTACATTGCCTCGGCTGGTGCGAATCTGAATTTCATAGCGAGGTGCAAAATCTTGTGTCTGCATGACATATCCTTCTTCAGCATTCATAGCAGCAGACTTTTTCTTAGCCCAGTTCACTCCTGCGCTTCCACCCCATAGATTCCAAGCAATAGTTCCTGCGGTGGGTCCACCGTCTGGCATTTTCTTACCAGGATTGTTATTCTTGCGATGACGATTAAATGCACTCATCCGTCGGACATCATGCTTTGAAACTTTCCCAGACGCAATTTTTCTGGCACGAGTAACACCAGAATCAATACCTTGAGATTTAGCCTCTGCTGGCGATAGTCCACCACGACCGTATTTCTTGCGTTGTTCCAGACCCTTCTTGGCTGCCTTCACTGCTGAGGCAGGAGGTGTATAAGTTTCTGCTCCAAAAGATTCGGCACGATATTTACCGTATGTGTTGAAAGGCTCACAATCATTACAGACACTATCTTGAGTTTGACAAAACCGATTGGAATAGACAGTTCCATTTCCACAAAATCCTTTATGGCAAACCTCACACATTGTCCAATACTGTGTAGCATTCTTGTTCAATCTCCCAGTTATTGGGTGAAAATCTTGCTTCCATTCATCATATCTATCTCCACAATTACTGCAAGGATTGGCTATTGACAGTTTCCAATTTTGTTGCCTATTTTCTGGTGAAACAACAATCTTAGGTTTTTCATCACAACCACAATAATACTCAAAGTGCATCAAATTTTCGCTTTTTCTATCTCCAACCTCTCCAATTGGATATAAGATTTTATCACATTTCGGGCAAGCCATAGAAATATCAAATGCTTGTTCATATTCCGCTCCAAAAGACACATTTTCTTCAGCCCTACGCTCTGTGGGTGGCCTATAATTACGACCCATGGCCGTGTAAATATCTTCTTCAGTGGCTCCAGCAACATATTCGCCAGTTTCTCGGTTAAACAAACCATACTCACTTAATTTGAATCCCGCTCTTTTTGCTGCCGAGCGTATCCCAATATTATATCCAGCAGGTCCTGTGAAATACAGTAACGCTGCTCCTAATGCTCTGGGTGTTGAAGTGCGAATATCTACCTTCACTCCATCAATTAGTAGTTGAGTCTTCTTTTCTCCTACCCAGTTCACAGCAGATGCCTTGCCTTCTGCCAGCCATAGTTCTGCAATTTCTGGGAGTTTAACTCTGTTTTTCAGAATAACGATGACATCTAAGTCTCCAGGGTCTTGTCTTCCTCGTCGGTAACTCCCTGCCACTTCAGCATAATCCGTAAAGGGCTCTAACCATCCCAGAATTTCTCCTGCTAAGGCTTCGGCCCTTTCTCGTGTCATCCTCTCTTCTTCAGGGCGGTCTTCAGCAGCCAGCGGTTCTTTGCCCAGCATTTGCGGGATTTCATCAATGCCACCTGCCAAACGCGGATAGACATTGACTCTTTTAGCATCTTTCTTACGACTCTTACGACTCTTACGACTCTTTGGTGTAGACCAAGCCTCAAATTCATCGTAGTCAGACATAATCATTCCTCTGGTAGTTTTCCGTGTTTCTTCCAAAATTGCAACAACAGTTGATGTTCATGAGGGTGAAAAAAACAGTTGAGGGAATCATGAATCTCATGATTGATGTAATCTTGCTTCTTAGCACCAGTCATTATTTTCCCAGTGCGCCTGTCCAGATATTTGTTATCATAATCCATCTCAATTACCAGCCCTACGCTTACCGCCCTCGCTGGCTTCTTCAGGATTTCCACCTACGCCAGAAATTTCAGAGGGAGTAGCAGGGTATCGGGCAATTTGATAGAGATGTTGTCCTGAACCACACTTCCAGCAAGAGTTAAACACTTGATTTCCTCCAGAAGTCTCTGCTGCGAACTCTTCTGCGTCTTTATGAGAGCATCCACATTCTGAACAGAATTCTGCATCAAAATTATCTTCCTCTTCCGCTCCGAATTTTTCTTGCAACTGTTTCATGATTTCTTCTTCAGAAATAAGTCCCAGACGGACATCGTTTTCTAATTTATGAATAGTGTCCAGAAGTTCTGCCTTGTCCATCAGTTTTTTCTGCAATAGTGCTTTGGCAACGGAACCTTCAGGCTTCTTGCCCTGATATACAGCCACTGCTTCAAAATCTTCGGACTCAGCAGCAGCCAACATAGCCATCGGCTTGGTAATATAATGCTCTTTACAACCAATACAATAACAGTAGTTACCCCATCCAGGTGAACTACGCAACCGCATTTCATCTCCACAGTCTGGGCAAGCATAGCATCCTCGGTCTTCTTCGCTAAGATACTCTTCTTCTCCAAATTCTTCAACTTCGGCCTCAAAATATGAGAAACCATCGTCTTGATGATAGTGCCACAACACTTCACACATCGGACATTCGGCAGATGCTGAGACGGTCGTGAGAGCGTGACTACAAATAGGGCATCCTAATTCCCGAGCCTCAATGTATTCTTCATCCGCAGCATACTTTTCTTGGATACGGTCTTGCTCCAAAGATTCCTGTCGGGAATCCTTTTGATTATCTAAATCTGGTCGGTTTTCTTGCAACCATCGGCGGTTCAACCGCTTCTTAAGTTCTGCCAGCGCACGACCCATAGTTAATATTGTGTATTACTGCTATTTCAATTTGTTGGACGCTTATATCTGCGACTGTTACAGTTGTCTCCTTTATTTTTGGTGACTGGGCTCAGAATTGGCTCAATGGAATAGAAGGTTCGGCTGGTAGAATTAGCAACTCTTTGCAAACGAGCATAAATTTCGGGATGCTTTCTCAAACAACTCAACAACTGCTTTCGGCTTGGCAGAGCGTATTTTTGGGACACACCATCTGCAAAAAATCTATTTAGCAATTCCTTTCCTTCCTTGGCAGTGGTTTCTTGTCTCAACAGATTCATGCTGAAATCTACAAATGCTTTTTCTGCGGTTCTGAGTCTGCTCATGATAGAACATTACTGGGTCACCTATTTAACAGTAAGTTCAAATAGCGGAAACTACCATTTAATATTGAGTAGGATGATTTACAAATTACTGAGGAAATTTGCTCTGTGGGCCAGAGTTCCTGAGCACACCCTGACTTTTTTCCATCTGGGTGAAAGGAAATGATTGCTGCTATCAAAGATGACATATTTGAGCGCATAGATAATGAAGGGCTCGTCTCAGCGGTGAGAATGGCAATCAGAGGCGAAATATATGCAGGACTGGATGGAGAACAAGCCATTAAACAAAGTCTAAAAAGTCTGGTCAAGCCTTATGGATTACCATTAGTAGGAGTAGGATTTATCTATTTTGGAAGCAAGTGGATTACAGGAAAAATTGCTGCAAAGGTTGAAGGTTGGCGATGGTATTTCAAGTGGCCTGTAAAGGTAATAGCAGGTCTGGGAGGATTTATTTTATTCTTAGGTGGATTAGAACTTTTGAGCAATGCCGACTATGATGGCTCCACAAAATATAGCCAGCGGCAGCGAGAGCGAAGGGACAAGATGATACGACTGGCTAAAAGAAAAATGGCAGAACGCGGACCGAGCAACACAGTAGAAAGCGATGGAGCAGAAGGGCTACGCCGCCGTATTGACAATTATGAGTTTAGTAAATTCACTAATCATTCTTCAGCAATCTTCCGCACAGCCCGAGATGAAGGAAGAAATAGCAGGGCGACTTTACAGAGCGGCTCCGACGGATTAGGTTATGTAAAATATCACCGAAACAAACCCCATTGGCGAAAAAACAAGAAGCACCAGTGGCGAAGCAACCCGTTCAGCACTGAAATTGACTTACCACACTACTCTCATCATCCAGACTACTCAGAAATTTCAGGATAAGGTTTAAATCCCTGCAATTTTCCGTTGGATTCCTCATATTCTTGCAAAATCATAGTGTAGATATTGTTGATGTTTCTAAATTTAGGGTCTATGGAAGTCATAAGTAATTTCTTACTGCCTGAATTCTTGCGAGCCTTTTTTAACACCGCTTCCCAACTTTCACGAGTCAAATCTTCTATCATATCCATCTGAATATTCCATGGATAGAGGAACTCCATTTTTCTCTGCTCTGGACCAGGACTTTTGTGATACTTAGAATCAAATCTATTTAGCCAACCATTTAGAGTAAATGTTTCCACATGGTCATGGCGGAACTTGTCAATAATTGCTGTCACTTGCTCATTATCCACAATTTCTTCTAACACCTGGATGTCCCATGGCACCAACCAGACACTGAAGGGCCACTTGCCATTGTCAATACAGTATTTCAACCATTTTTTCTCCTGTGCTTTCCATTCACTACGAGTCATCAGCATTTCCAGCCCTTGAGTATCCATAATTCCATAATATAGTTGTGCAGGACCTCCGTAATCTCTGATTAGTTCCAGCATACGATTCTTTCCAGAATTTTTAAATTCATGTTCTTCCCAACCGAGTAATGTAGCGTTCCAGTAAGCCCAAGGAGCCATTTTCAATACATGAATTCCTGCCGTATTGACTACTTTTCCTGTGTGACCTGCTAACAATTCAGGCATCATGTAAGCAAAACGCATTACAGTGCTACGAGGCCAGTTGATAAAAATCATCTCTTCCACCTCACACGAGGATAAGTAAATCCTTCTACGGGACCACGGGTTTGGGCGTTGCGTTGGGCGTAATTCTCTAACTGTTCCAATTCAATTAGAATAGGCCCTTGATGTTTTTCTTGGTCTGTTTCCCACTCGTCTCGCACATCCTCTATCTTTTCTTGGACACGCTGCATAATAACTTGGTAGTGTTGGCTCCAAGGCCACAAGTAAGACATAACGGTTTGTTGTGTATCTAATATATTCAGACTCCTAAGTTCCCACAAAATTTTGAATCCCTCGTCGTGATTATTTTTGATATATGTAAAATCAGTAGGGCATAACCAGACACTGAAGGGCATAGAACTACCGTCTCTTCCGCCATTTTTACACCAGTTCAACCAGAAATTACTCCCACCACCTCTAATATTTCCTGCGTGGGCTGGGTGGTCATCGTCCTGCCATATCTCATCACTCATCAACGCCTCAATACCTCCAGAATTAAGGACTCCAAAATACAATTCAGGCTTTTCTCTGTCAGAATCCTCCATCTGCTGCCTTAATTGATTTAAGATTCCTTCAATCGTTTCCTCATCCAGAGTGTATGGGTCATACCTCTTCATTGTCTCCATGATATTTTTATCTACGGCCATAGAAAACGGAACTTGTTCTGACAGATATGCTCCAGATGGATTTTGCACCTCTCCCGTCTTGAGGATAAGTCGCTCCATATTCTGAGATAATAGGCGAGCATCAATCTCGGAAAAAATAGGAAACCGCTGCTTATACAAGAAGAAATCCTCTCCCAAAGTAAGCCAGTTGAGAGCAACCATACTAATTACTTCTCTTGCTTGCTATATCAAGTTAATGTCCGAAAAGTGTCCACTGTGGTCCGAAGTTGTCCACACCCCTCTGTGGCCCAAATAAAGCATCTACGCCAGATATGGTTGAAAACCATAAGGGACAGGATAAAAGTCGGACAACTCGGGGACAGGGCGGCACAAATTCGGATTTTAGCGAGGCGGAAACAGTGTTTTTTGAATGCAAACCGACAAACCGACATAAACTGGCTCGCA
>Ga0208793_1000263_pt1 | contig 36929 bp, 27 predicted proteins | sample 17_taG_FD_184092 | JGI IMG/M metagenome (GOLD analysis project Ga0208793, IMG submission 184092) | Marine viral communities from the Subarctic Pacific Ocean - 17_ETSP_OMZ_AT15314 metaG (SPAdes) (version 2) | ecosystem: Environmental > Aquatic > Marine > Oceanic | place: Pacific Ocean | collected... | reverse complement strand
TTTTTGAATAAAGAATTTACTGTAGACAGAGGTTCAGACGCTACTTACGTAGATCGCGACGGTCTTATAAAACAATTCTCAACACCGCTAACTAACTTAGTACAGAACGGTGATTTTGAGGAGTTAAGTGATGATTTAGTTACAAATGGCTCGTTTGATACCGATAGTGATTGGACGAAACAAATAGGTTGGTCAATTAGTGGTGGTACTGCTAATTGTGATGGAACTAACTTTGCACAATTATATCAAACTAATGTTTTAACACAGAATAAAACTTATAAAGTTACATATACTATTTCATCTTATGTATCTGGTAGTATAAGAGTAAAACTTGGAAACTCTACAAATGGATTAGACAATAATGCAAACGGAACATATACTCAATATATATATTTTAATGAAACTAATTTAACATTTCATTTTAGGTCAAATAGTTTTATTGGCTCAATAGACAACGTATCAGTACAACAAGTAGACCCTAATGACTATTGGACTTTAGGTTCAGATTGGAGTATAGGAGACAATGCTTTAGTTGGAAATTCTTCAATAACTGAAAATGAACAAAGAATATTTACAACATCTGTTTCTAGATTTTTAAAAATTACATTTGATGCAGTTGTTACTTCTGGCGAGGTTGCAGTATATATGGAAGGCTCAAGTAAACAGTGGGTAAGTACAACTGGCAGTTATACTATTTATGCTAATTCGTCAGCTTTTGATTTAGAAATTGATGGCAGAAATTCAAATCCTTTCACTGGCTCAATAACCAACGTATCAGTACAAGACATTACGCCAATAGACGACAAACCTCGTATAGACTTTACAAACGATACAGAAGGTCATTTATTACTTGAACCTGAGAGTAGAAATCTTATTACTGATAGTGAAAACTTAAAAGATGGTTATTCTACAACTGAATCTAGCGTAGATTTAAATGACGCTGTTTCACCTGATGGAACAACAACTGCTAATAAATTTAACTCTACAGCAACTCCTTCAAGTATTTCTAAAACACACGCTAACTCATCTGCTTTATTTCACACTACATCAATATTTTTAAAAAAAGGAACTATTGACATAGTAACTTTATCCGTGAATGGTGGTACTCCTGCTATATCGGCATCTACTACGGTGAATTTAACAAGTGGAACTATAACCGCTAGTAGTGGTAATGGAAGTATAACGCCTACAATAACTAACTACGGCAATGATTGGTATAGAATTACTGCTAGCAGCACTTCAAATGGTAATACAGCAAGCCCAACAGTATTAATAGTAAATTCATCTACTACTGCTAATGGCTACTTCTATATGTGGGGTTTACAATTTGAAGGATTACCCTACGCAACATCATACATACCAACAGCTGGAAGTTTAGTAACTCGTACCGCAGAAACTTGCACAGGCGCTGGTGATGTAGACGACTTTGATTCAACAGCTGGGATATTATACGCAGAGATAGCTGCTTTGGCTGATGATGGTACTAGCAGACATATATCAATTAATGATGGAACTGCTGCAAATAAGGTTGAAATATATTATGACTCAACAACAAATGAAATAACGGGTCACGTTAATGTAAACGGTGCATCTTCTGCTTTTTTTCAAGAAGTGGTGACATCGGTTTTAGATTTTAATAAAGTAGCATTAAAATACAAAACAAATGATTTTTCAATTTTTATCAATGGAAGTAGATTAGACACAGATACAAGTGGAGTTACTTTTTCAAGCAATACATTAAATAATTTATCATTTGACAAAGGAAATGGAACTTTAGATTTTTACGGTAAAGTCAAAGCAATAAAAGTAATTAAAGGCGCTGTAGTAGAAGACACGGAATCTCCAGAGTATCTAACAACACAGACTTTTCACAAAACATTTAACGCATTAGCAACAGCTAATGGATATACAATAATTTAATGGCAGAAGGAATATTAAAATTAGGCGAAGGCCAATGGGGCATTAAAGACGGTAATCTTTTGTTAGACAAAGAAGTTGCTGGTAATCACCTTAAAAGAGAGTTTACTGTCACTAGAGGTACTAGAGCTACTTATGTAGGTAGAGATGGTTTAATCAAAGAAAGTAACTTACAAGACGTTAATTTAGTTAATAACGGTGATTTTAGTGAGTTAGGTATTGAGTTAATTACTAATGGTAGTTTTGATACAGATAGTGATTGGACAAAAGATACAGGTTGGTCAATAGCAAATGGAGTAGCATCACAAGATGGAACAGGTAGTGGTAATGACGGAGATATTATACAGGACTTAAATTTTGATACTAATAAAATATATAAACTTGTTTTAACAGTTACTAATTATACACAAGGAACTTTATATATTGATACTACAAATATAAATTTAAACATAACAAGTAATGGTACATATACACTATATTTTACGCCATCATCGTCTTTTTTATATATAAGAACAAGGTATAGTGGCTTTATAGGTAGCATAGACAACGTATCAGTTAAAGAGGTTGACCCTAATGACTATTGGAATTTAGGAACAGGTTGGAGTATAGAAGATGGAAAATTAAAGTCTGATGGAACTATTAATGTACTTGCTATTCAAGAAAATGTATTTAGTCAATCAGGAAGTACTTATAAAATAACGCTTGACGTAAATGTTGTAAGTGGTTCTTTAAGTACAAGAGTAACAATGGGAGATAGTGTTCATGGTTATACTACAATCTCCAATATAACTAGCGAAGGTAGTTACACTTTATATGCTACTGCTGTTGCAAATCAAGATAATTTAAACTTTACAACTTTATCAGATAATACTGCCGTTTATACAATAGACAACGTATCAGTACAAGAAGTAAAAACAGATACACCTCGTATAGACTTTACAGATAATACTGATGGTCATTTATTACTTGAACCACAGAGTACTAATCTTGTTACTTATAGTGAGGATTTTAGCGAGTGGACTAAAACAGGTGGTACAACTGTAAGCGCAACAAATATATTAAGTCCTAGTGGAGAAAATAATGGCACTAATATTTCAGGATTAAGTGGTAGTGGTGGAAATGATTTATACCTTATAACGGGACAAGACCCAGCGAGTAAAACATATTCTGCATCAGTTTATTTAAAAGGAAATGGTACTTTGCGATTACAAATTTCAAACAATGTAAATCAAGGTATTGGAGAAATTATTACGCTAACAAGCGATTGGAAAAGACATACAGTTACTGGCACTTTTAATTCAACATCTGGTAATCTATCAGTTACACTTGATGATAATGGTGGAACTGCAACGGAATATAAAGTATGGGGAGCACAAATGGAACAACTATCCTACGCAACTTCTTACATACCTACTAATGGCTCAACGGTTACTAGAGATGCAGAAACTTGCACGGGTGCAGGTGAAGCGCAAGACTTTAATAGTGAAGAAGGAGTATTGTATGCAGAGATAGCTGCATTAGATGATTCAACAACAACTACAATATTTTCTTTAAGCAATGGTACAAATGCAAATTCTTTATATATGGGTTTTTCATCGACATCTAACACTATACAAGCACAACTTGTAGTTGGTAATGTTGCACAAACTAACATGAATTATGTGGTTACTGATAGAACACAATTTAATAAGGTTGCAGTTTTATACCAAAACAATAATCACAAAATGTACATAAATGGCTCTGAAGTAGCAGTAGATACAAGTGGAAGCGTACCGAGTGCAAATACTTTTGACAGATTAAATTTTGATTTTGGTCAAGGTAGTTTTGATTTTTACGGTAAATGCAAAGCCATAAGAGTATATAAAAAAGCATTAAGCGATAGTGAACTAAAAACATTAACAAGTTAACAATTAATAAAATGAATAAAATAGGTAAATACGAATTTACAAACGAATCTACAGCTAAAAGTAAAATAGCTGCATTAGGCGCTGCTACAGATGATGACGGTAATACATACCCAACTCACAAGCATTGCATCGTTGAATTAGGTAATATTGTAATCACGCCAGGTGATTATGATGAAGAAGGTAATGAACTCGAAGCTCCAGTGTTATCTGAGATGTATCACGTAGACGTATTGTGGAAAGATCTAACTATCAACGAAGATGGTGATTTAGATGGCGATCACGACGCTTGGGATGCTTACAAGGTAGATATTGATAGCGAAGGTGTTCACGGCTTCTTAGGATTGTCCTACGCGGACATGAAAGTGTAAAGTATTATTAATTAAATTAAATTAAATCATGGCAAAAAGAAAGACGCCAAAGGTGGCTAATCTCCACCCAGAAAAAATTAGTGACGAGCAGTTACAGAAAATGCAGTCATTAGTTAAAGCGATAAGCTCCACTCAAAACGAAGTTGGAGTTTTAGAAACAAGAAAACACAACTTACTTCATCAAGTGTTTGAGCTGCAAGATCTTCTAGCAAAACTTCAAGAAGAGTTACAGAAAGACTACGGCACCACAGATATTAGCATTGCTGATGGTAGTATAAACTACAAGGAAAATGGGCAAGCTGATTCGTAAAATAACTATAGGTAAAGATTACAAAATTGACGCTATGCACTATTCTGTTAATCAGGAAGTGTATGGTGGTCATACTATTTGTAATATATTAGAAGAAAAGGATAAATACAGCATATATATTAAAAAAGGTAACGACGTATTACCATGGAAAGATTTTAATAAAAATATGGCTATATCAGTAGAATACAACCTACAGTATTAATGAGAGCACTTAACGATTTTATTATAGAACCTAAAGGTGATCGCTATAATAATTCTGTAGACGTTGACGGCAAAAGCTTAATTACAAATACAGAAATATTCAGTCATCAACATGTGAATAGAGAAGCTGTAGTAATCGCTACGCCTGCATCTCACAATACTGAAATACAAGTTGGTGACACCGTAATAGTTCACCACAACGTATTTAGAAGGTGGCATAACATCAGAGGCGAAGAGAAAAACTCTAAAAGCTATTTTGAAGATAACAAATACTTTGTTAAAGAAGACCAAGTTTTTGCTTACAAGAGAAACAATAAGTGGAGATGTTTGAAAGGCTACTGCTTTGTAAAACCAATAAAATCTACTGATATGTTTAGCGAAGCTAAAGAAAAGCCTTTAATAGGTGTGGTTAAGTATACAGATGGCTCTGTAGAGGTTGGTGATCTAGTTGGTTACACGCCTTGGAATGAGTATGAGTTTGTAATTGACAACCAAAGACTATATAGAATATTATCTAACGACATAGCAATAATATATGAATATCAAGGAGACGAAGAAGAGTATAATCCAAGCTGGGCATAAAGCCGTTGAAGAGCTCATCAAAGTGGCTAAAGAGGCTATCGTTGATAGTGGCGATGATATTACTGCTGACAGACTTAAAAACGCCGCTGCGACGAAGAAACTCGCTATATTCGATGCATTCGAAATACTTAACAGAATACAAGAGGAAGAGGCGATACTCAATGGAAAGGAATCTGAGAAGAAAGAAGAACGCGTATTTAAAGGATTTGCTGAAGGAAGATCTAAATGAGTTACGAACAGAAATTATATAAAATCGTTGAACCTATTAAGATCAACACTATTAAAAGACTTAACAAGTCTAAGAAATGGGAGTATGGTTATAATAAGGAAAACGATATTGTAGTAATATCTAAGACTGGTCAAATCGGTGAAATATACGACATACAGGGCTTGAAGATAGCTTTACCACCGGCACCTAAAAACGTATACAAGCATAATAAAAATAAATGGGTTCCATTTGAACAACCAAAAGAGTTAAGCAAGCTTAAGAGTATTTTTGACTGGAAAAACTATCCTGAAGAGCAAAAGGATAAATGGTACGATTATATAGATGAAGAATTTAAACGTCGTGAAGATGGTTTTTGGTTCATGAACGACGGGACACCTACGTACATAGTTGGTACTCATTACATGTACTTGCAGTGGACAAAAATAGATGTAGGTAAACCTGACTTTCGTGAAGCAAATAGATTATTTTTTATATTCTGGGAGGCTTGTAAAGCTGACGTTAGAAGCTACGGTATGTGTTACCTTAAAAACAGACGTTCTGGTTTTTCTTTTATGTCATCTGCTGAGACTGTAAATCAAGCTACAATATCTAGTGATGCTAGGTTTGGTATACTATCTAAGTCTGGTTCTGATGCTAAGAAAATGTTTACTGACAAAGTTGTACCTATATCTATTAACTACCCTTTCTTTTTTAAACCTATTCAAGATGGTATGGATAGGCCAAAGACTGAGCTCGCTTACCGTGTCCCGGCTAGCAAACTAACAAGGCGTAAAATAACGTCAAATGAAAAGCTAGAAGAGCTAGAAGGTCTAGATACTACTATCGATTGGAAGAACACTGGAGACAATAGTTATGATGGTGAGAAATTAGCTTTACTAGTACATGATGAGAGTGGTAAATGGGATAAGCCTGACAATATACTTAACAACTGGCGAGTTACAAAAACTTGTCTTAGACTAGGTAGCAGAATTATCGGTAAGTGTATGATGGGGTCAACAAGTAATGCTCTTGATAAGGGTGGTGAAAACTTTAAAAAACTATACAACGACAGCGATGTCACAAAAAGAAATAGAAATGGTCAAACAAAATCTGGTTTATATGCTTTGTTTATTCCAATGGAATGGAACTTTGAAGGATTTATTGATGAATATGGAAGACCTGTCTTCACTACTCCAGGACGAGATGTTTATGGACCAGACAGTGAACTAATAGATGTAGGTGTAATCGACCACTGGGAAAACGAAGTAGACGGATTAAAAGACGACCAAGATGCTTTGAACGAATTTTATCGTCAGTTCCCAAGAACTACAGAGCACGCGTTTAGAGATGAAACTAAAAATAGTCTGTTTAACTTGACTAAAATATACGAGCAGATAGACTATAACGAAGGAACTAAAAGCTCTGCCGCTGTTACAACTGGAAGCTTTCAATGGGTTAACGGTGTTAAAGACACTCAAGTGATTTTTAACCCTGATCCAAGTGGTAGGTTTAAAGTAAGCTGGGTTCCAGATAGAAATCTGCAAAATAGAGTGATACTTAAAAATGGAATAAAATATCCTGGAAATGAACACGTGGGCGCTTTTGGTTGCGATAGTTATGATATTAGCGGTACTGTTGATGGTAGAGGATCCAACGGATCTCTTCATGGACTGACTAAATTTTCTATGGAATCAGCTCCAGCGAATACTTTTTTCCTAGAATATATTGCTAGACCACAAACCGCAGAGATATTTTTTGAAGATATACTAATGGCTTGCATATTTTACGGTATGCCAATATTAGCAGAGAATAATAAACCAAGGTTGCTGTACTATTTTAAAAGAAGAGGGTATAGAGGATTTAGTATGAATAGACCAGATAAAGTTTGGAACAAACTATCTACTACTGAAAAAGAAATAGGTGGTATGCCAAACTCTAGCGAGGATATAAAGCAAGCTCATGCTGCTGCAATTGAAATGTATATCAACGATCACGTTGGCATAAGTCAAGAGGGCGACTACGGCACGATGTACTTTAATGAAACGCTGAACGACTGGGCTAAGTTCGACATAAACAAAAGAACTAAGCATGATGCCTCTATAAGTTCTGGTTTAGCTATAATGGCTTGTAACAGGCACTTATATAAACCAAGACAAGATAGACAAGCGAACAAAGTGAATATAAGTATGGCAAGATATACTAACGACGGTTTTGCGTCAAAAATTATTAAAAATTAAATATGGCTGATTCAGTTATAAAAAGTTATTTTCCTAGTCAAGTAGTTAGTGACATCGAGAAAGTTAGTTACGACTATGGTATGAAGGTTGCTAAAGCTATAGAGAGCGAGTGGTTTTCTGATGGCTATAACAACAGATACTTAAACAATCAAAACAACTTTCACAGGTTAAGGTTGTATGCTAGAGGCGAGCAGTCTATACAGAAATATAAAGACGAACTATCTATCAATGGTGACTTAAGCTACTTAAACCTTGACTGGAAGCCGGTACCTATTATATCTAAGTTTGTAGATATAGTTGTTAATGGTATAGCTGAAAGAACTTACGATATAAAAGCTTACTCGCAAGATCCGTTTGGCGTTCAAAAAAGAACAGAGTACATGCAGTCTATTATAGATGACATGAGAACTCAAGAAATAAATAACTTCGCAGAAGAGGCTTTTGGCGTTAATCTATACGCTAACGACCCTGAATCTTTGCCTAGAGATGAAGAGGAGTTACAGCTACACATGCAGCTTGATTACAAGCAGGCGGTCGAGATAGCTGAAGAGCAAGCCATAAACGTTTTGCTTGAAGGCAATAGATACGAACTTACTAAAAAAAGATTTTACTACGATTTAACTGTTTTAGGTATTGGCGCTGTTAAAACTTCGTTCAACACATCTGAGGGGGTTGTAGTTGACTACGTAGATCCAGAAAACTTAGTTTATTCTTACACTGACTCACCTTATTTCGAAGACATATACTACGTTGGTGAAGTAAAAACCATACCTATTAACGAGCTTACTAAGCAATTTCCACACTTAACTCAAGAAGACTTAGAGGAAATAAACAAGAATAGTGCTAGAGACGACGGTAGATATAATACTAGAATGTCTGGTAACAGTAGATACACTGACAACAATCAAGTATCTGTGTTATACTTTAACTATAAGACTTATATGAACGAAGTGTATAAAGTTAAAGAGACTGGTACTGGAGCTGAAAGAGCTATAGAAAAAGATGACACGTTTAACCCTCCGCAAGATATGGAGGCTAACTTCAGCAAGGTTAGCAAGTCTGTAGAAGTTTTATACGAAGGTGCTAAAATATTAGGTACAGAGAAACTACTTAAGTGGGAGATGTCTAAGAATATGATGCGCCCTAAAAGTGATTACACTAAAGTTAAAATGAACTATAGTATTGTCGCGCCTAGAATGTATAACGGTAAAATAGAATCTCTAGTTAGCCGTATTACAGGTTTCGCTGATATGATTCAGTTAACGCACTTAAAGCTACAGCAGGTAATGTCAAGACTTGTGCCAGATGGAGTTTACTTAGACGCAGATGGTTTAGCCGAAATAGATTTAGGTAATGGAACTAACTATAATCCACAAGAAGCTTTAAACATGTTCTTCCAAACAGGTTCTGTTATTGGTAGATCAATGACTGCTGACGGCGATATGAATCCAGGTCGAGTACCTATTCAAGAAATATCAAGTGGATCAGGTGGAGCTAAGATGCAGAGTTTGATTGGTACATATAACTACTACCTACAGATGATTCGCGACACAACCGGGCTTAACGAGGCTAGAGACGGTAGTACGCCAGATAAAAACGCTTTAGTTGGTGTTCAGAAGCTAGCGGCTGCTAATAGTAATACCGCAACAAGACATATATTACAGGCTGGCTTGTTTTTAACAGCCGAGGTAGCCGAAGCTTTATCTCTTAGAATATCAGATATTATAGAATACTCTCCAACAAAAGATGCTTTCGTTCAAGCTATAGGCGCTCACAACGTTGCTACGCTTGAAGAAATGTCAGAGCTACATCTATATGACTTTGGCATATTTATAGAGCTTGCTCCAGACGAAGAAGAGAAAGCAATGTTAGAAAATAACATACAAGTTGCTATAGCTCAGAAGAACATCGACCTTGAAGACGCCATAGACTTGAGAGATATTAAAAACATCAAGCTAGCTAATCAATTATTAAAGATTAGGCGAAAAGAAAAGATGCAGAGAGATCAACAGCTTCAGCAGCAAAATATTCAAATGCAAGCTCAGGCCAATACTCAATCAGCACAAGCTGCGGCTCAGCTAGATATTCAAAAGCAGCAAGTTATAGCCCAGATGGAAGCTCAACTTGAGCAAACTAAATCTCAGCTTAGACTACAAGAAACCCAAGCTGACGTTGAGTTTAAAAAACAACTGATGCAGATGGAGTTTCAAATGAACATGCAGCTAAAGCAGGCTGATGTTGAGGGTATGAAGACTAGAGAGAAAGAAAAAGAAGATCGAAAGGACGAAAGAACTAAAATACAAGCTTCACAGCAAAGTGAACTTATAGATCAAAGAAAAACAGGTGCTCCACCTAAAAAGTTTGAGTCTGCAGGTAATGATGTACTTGGTGGATTTGATCTAGGTGGATTTGAACCTAGGTAATTACTAATTTTATATTTTATATTATGGAACAAAATGAAAACAAGGATGATACTGTCAAGATAGACATGAAAAACTTAACACCACAAGGAGAACAAGAAAGTGTAACTAAGGTCGACTTTAGTAAACCTCCGGCGGCAGAAGATGATACCAATGAAGAACCAGTTAAAGATGACGGAGTTGACGAGGCAAGAGTGGTTGGAAGCGATGAAAGTACCGACACCGTTGAGAAACAAGAAGAAGTACAGGCGGAAGCAGAAGCACAAGAAGCTCCAGCCTTAGAAGAAATAACAGAAGAGAAAGCTGAAGAACCGAACGAGGTTACTGAAGAACTAGTTGAAGAAGTTGAGGAGGCTATAGCAGAAGCAGAGGCTACTGGAGAACCACTGCCAGAGAATATTCAAAAGTTAATGGACTTTATGAATGAAACTGGCGGAAGCTTGGAAGACTACGTTAATTTAAACAAAGATTATTCTGATTTAGATAATCTAACAGCTTTAACTGAGTATTACAAAAGAACAAAGCCGCATTTGTCGGTTGATGAAATAGATTTCTTAATAGAAGACCAATTTAACTTTGACGAAGAGTTAGACGACGAAAAAGATATTAAGAGAAAAAAGCTAGCGCTAAAAGAGCAAGTTGCCAGCGCAAAGGCCTACTTAGACGGGCAAAAGTCTAAATATTATGATGAGATTAAAGCTGGTTCAAACCTTCCGCCAGAAGCGCAGAAGGCTATGGATTTCTTTAATCGATACAACAAGGAAAGCGAGCAGAATAACAAGACAGCTGAAAAAGCTAAATCTACGTTCTTACAAAAAACCGATCAGGTTTTTAACGACAAGTTCAAAGGTTTTGAATACAACGTCGGAGATAAGAAATATAGATTTAACGTAGGCAATGCTGATGAGGTTAAGACTACTCAAAGCGACATTAATAACTTTGTCAAAAAGTTTTTGAACGAAGATAATACAATGTCAGACGCTAAGGGTTATCACAAATCTTTATTTACAGCAATGAACGCAGACGCTGTTGCTAAACACTTTTACGATCAAGGCCGATCAGATGCTATCAAGGATAGTGTCGCAAAAAGTAAAAACGTAAATATGGACCCAAGACAAAGTCATGGTGAAGTAAAGGTTGGCGGAACAAAATTTAAAGTGTTAAGTGGTGATTCTTCAAATTCTTTGAAATTTAAAATAAAACGAAAATAATTTAACTTTAAAATTTAGAAATTATGGCAGGAGTTAATCCAACAGCTGGTAGCGGTTTAAATAGCGTACCAGCACCGGGCAAACAGACAGTCTCATCAGCGTATGTTGATTTAAGAGACGAGGGCTGGGCTCAACAATATTTACCAGATCTTATGGAGCAAGAAGCTGAGGTTTTTGGAAACAGAACTATCTCAGGATTCTTATCTCAAGTAGGAGCTGAAGAAGCGATGGCATCTGATCAAGTACTTTGGTCTGAGCAAGGTCGTTTACACATTAAAGAAAGTGTTACTATCACTACAGCTTCAAGTGGTCTTTGTACTACTAGTGCAGCTCACTCTATAAGAGTAGGTGACACTGTAGTTCTTCACGGACTTACTGGTACTGGCGATGGTGACACTATCAAAGGTTATGTATCGGCTGTTCCATCAACAACTACTTTCAACGTACTACCTTATACTCAAGCTACGCTAGCAACTAGTTCCTTATTTGCTGACGCTGACACAGCTACAGTGTTTGTATACGGTTCTGAGTACGCTAAAGGTGTTGAAGGTAGAGACGAAGGTTTAGAGCCTGGCTTTAAGTCTTTCGAGAACAAACCAATTATCATTAAAGATAAGTACGAAGTATCAGGTTCTGACGCGTCTGCAATTGGTTGGATCGAAGTGTCTGGTGAAGACGGACAGAACGGTTACTTATGGTACTTGAAAGCTTCAGGTGACACAATGTCTCGTTTCACTGATTACTGTGAAATGGCGATGATTGAAGGTGAATTAAACTCTAACAGTTCAACTGCACCAGCAGGTACTGAAGGTTTATTTGCAGCTATCAAGAACAGAGGTCACTACACAGCGGGTATTGATGGTTCAAGCGTTTCTGATGACTTAGATTCTTTCGACTTTATTCTTAAGAAGTTTGACGCTCAAGGTGCTATTGAAGAAAACATGATGTTTGTAAATAGAGACGTATCTCTAGCTATAGACGATATGTTAGCTTCTATGAATTCTTACGGTGGTAGTGGAACATCTTACGGTGTATTCAACAACTCTGAAGATATGGCATTAAACTTAGGTTTCTCTGGATTTAGAAGAGGTTCTTATGACTTCTACAAGTCTGACTGGAAATACCTAAACGATGCGCAAACTCGTGGAGCTTTAAATGGCGAAGACGTTAGAGGTGTATTTGTACCAGCTGGTGTATCTTCAGTATACGACCAAATGCTAGGTAAAAATATGAAGCGTCCGTTCTTACACGTTCGTTTCCGTGCTTCTCAAACTGAGTCTCGTAAGATGAAAACATGGGTTACAGGATCTGTAGGCGCTGTATCATCTGACTTAGATGCTATGGAGGTAAATTACTTATCTGAAAGATGTTTAATTACTCAAGGAGCTAACAACTTCATGTTGTTAACTGACTAATTATTATTAAGGTCGAGGGCTTCGGTCCTCGATCTTTTTTTTTATTAACTATTATTATATATTATTATGGCAAAAAAACAAACAAAAAAAGCACAGGTGGAGAAGCCTGAAGTAAAAGCAACCAACGAGATTACTCAAGTTGTTATTGAAAAACCAAAACCTAAGAAAGACACTTGGGAAATTAAAGACAGAGTATATATACTTAAACATGGTCTTTCGCCTTTAAGCTATGCTATTAAAAGTTCTAACATATTCTGGTTTGACGAAGAAAAAGGCTACGAAAGAGAGTTAAAGTATACCAGAAATCAAAAAACACCATTTGTTGATGAATTTCCAGAGGGTTCTCAATCAAAGCTAGAGCATATTGTATTTGAAGACGGCGTTTTAGTTGTTAAAAAAGAGAAGCAAACCTTGCAGAAACTAATGTCTTTGTATCACCCAAGTTTGAACAAAAAGTACGAGGAGTTTGATGCTGTTAAAAAAGCTGTTGACGAGGTTGACGTGCTAGAGTTGGAGATAGAAGCTTTAATGGCAGCTAAGGAGATGGACATAGACATGGCAGAAGCTGTAATGCGTGTAGAGTTAGGATCTAAAGTATCTACGATGAGTTCTAAAGAACTTAAAAGAGATTTACTATTATTTGCTAAGAGAAATCCAAGCATGTTCTTAGAGCTAGCTGATGACGATAACGTACATCTTAGAAACATTGGTATTAGAGCAAATGAAATGGGGATAATAAAGTTGTCTCAAGATAACAGAACGTTTAAGTGGGCCTCTAATGATAGAAAGCTTATGACTGTTCCTTTTGATGAACACCCATACTCTGCGCTTGCAATGTGGTTTAAGACTGACGAAGGTATGGAAGTCTTTAGTAGCATTGAAAAGCGATTAAAGTAAGTGATTATTTATGATAGCTAGGTCGCCCGAGTGGTGGCTTAGCTATCATAATAAATAAAACACAATGGCAGTAGACGTAAATACAGTATATCAAAGGGTGTTGGCTATCGCCAATAAAGAGCAAAGAGGTTATATTACACCTCAAGAGTTCAACTTATTTGCTAATCAAGCTCAGATGAAAATATTTGAGCAGTACTTTTACGATGTCAATCAGTTTAGCAGAGTTCCAGGTAATGATACCGGTGTAGGCGATATGCTGAGTTTATTAGCCGAAAAAATAGCTGAATTTGAGGTTCATAGCGCTACAGTAACTTCCGGCGCTACTCTACCTACTGATCTTTATAAAATAATGGATCTATATTATACGGACGCTAGCAGCGATGTTTACCCATTACAAAGAATTACAAAAAAAGAATTTTCTCAGTATAGGCTTTCTAAGTTACCTATAATATCAGGTACTAAACCCGTATACATTCAAAACTCAACTGGAGTAGTGTGTTATTCAGCGTTGACTAGATCTACTTCTACAGCTATAACTAGCGGTGTTGCTATAGACTATATTAAGAAGCCAGCGAACGCTGTTTGGGGTTATAATGTTATTGTAGGTCAGGCTTTGTATAACAGCTCAACATCAACAGACTTTGAGTTGCATCCTTCAGAAGAAACATCGTTAGTTAACGAGATACTAGAATTAGCTGGTATAATGATGGAGAAGCCTGGTTTAATTAATATAGCTAACGCAGAAGAAGATAAAAAAGTACAACAAGAAAAATCATAATAAATGGGACTACTTAGCGGAACAGAGCAAGATTATTACGAAGGTAGCGATTTAGGCAACTATCAGTTTATATCTTTAGATGAAATTATTAGTCAATTTATTATTGCTTACGTTGGCGAAGATAACCTTATATCTAAAGTAAAGAGAACTGATGTAGCGTTCCACGCTCAAAGAGCTTTAGCAGAGTTATCTTTTGATACTTTAAAATCAATAAAATCTCAGGAAATAGTTATGCCAGCTACGTTAGTAATGCCATTGCCTAGAGACTACGTTAACTATGTAAAGCTTACTTGGTCAGACAACGCTGGTATTGAACATGTAATATATCCAATGTCTAAAACTAGTAATCCTAGCTCTATTAAGCAAAACGCCGCGGGAGAATATCAGTTTAGTGGTGACGCGCTAGAATATAATGACACGTCTAAAACTTCTGACAACTACAAGACTGAAAATCCAGCTGAGAATAGTAACTTTGACTACGATTACGATGATAATATATATAACCTGAACGAAGGTAAGCGATATGGGTTAGACCCTGCGTTTGCTCAAACTAACGGTTCTTTTTACATCGATGAGTTAAAAGGAAATATACACTTTAGCTCTAACATCGCTGGCGCAACTGTAATACTTAAATACATAAGTGATAGTCTTGGCACTGATGCCGAGATGCAGGTTCATAAGTTCGCAGAAGAAGCTATGTATAAACAAATAGCTTACGCTATACTTTCTACTAGAGCTAACGTGCAAGAATATATTGTTCAAAGGTTTAAGAAAGATGCTAGAGCTGCTAAGCGCCAAGCTAAACTAAGGCTTTCTAATATTAAGCTAGAGGAAATCACGCAAATACTACGAGGTAAATCCAAACAAATTAAACACTAATATACATGCCGGAGTTAAAAAGAAATTTTCTAAAAGGTAAAATGAACAAAGACCTTGATGAAAGGTTAGTTCCAGACGGTGAGTATAGAGATGCTTTAAACATAGAGATTTCTACATCTGAAGACTCAGACGTTGGTTCTGTTCAAAACGTAAAAGGTAATAAATATATTGAAAATACAAGCTACACGCTTTCTAACTCTGCTGAGTCAGTTGGCCACTACGTAGATGAAATAAATTCTCACGCTTATAACTTTGTTAGACTAGCTTCAGACGTAACCGCTAACACAAGCTTTGCAAATTACTCTAGCACACCAAGATATTTAGGCACTAAGTCAGACGCCATCATTAGAATAGAAGATGATAAGTCTTCAAACGAAGTTAAGAGTGAGGTTATATTTTGCGATGTGTATGAAGCAAGAGTAACTCCTAACCCTTTTACAGCTAACGTTATCGATGGCCTTGATGTAAACATACCTTTATACATAAGGCCTGGCATGAAGGTTCAAGCAATAGATCTTGATGGTAACGATCTATGGGGAGAGTCGAACGACGTGAGAGTAGTTAGCGCTCCTTGGCCTAGTCTAATTGGTGCTAGCACAGGGACTGTTAACATAACATCGGTATTAAACGTAGCTAATATATACACTCAGTCTATGATTGACAACGGGGTTGTAATTAGGTTTACGGATGAAAAAATATTAAACTTTAAAGGTGGAACGTTAGAACTAGAACAAAATAACAAAAACGCGTCGGGCGTTGACGTAAATGCTTTGGCCGTATATACTCCTGAAAGTAACATTATAACTGGGGTAAACATAATAGATGGCCTACTGTATTTTACAAACAATATTGATGAGCCTAAAAAAATTAACATAGCTCAATGTAGAAAAGGTAGTGGTTACTCGAAAAGCACAGCTTTAAAACACCATACGAGACTTATAATAGACAAGGAAGGTGTTAGCGTTAACAAAGGGCATATAAAAAAATCTCATGTTACACTTATAAAACCATCGCCTACTAGAGCACCTAGAGTAGAAGGTTTTACTTCAGAAAGAAGCGGTATAACAACATCCTATCTGTATGATACTGCTGGCACTGAGTTTGACTTATCTCCAAACGGAGTGTTATACAACGCTTCAGATGTAAGTCCTGACACTATTCAATTAACAACAGGCAACTCTAACCCCGATTGGTTTGTTGGAGATATTATACGTATGAAGGGCGCGACTTCATCTATAGAAGTTGATTTAGTTTTAGACGAAAAAATTAACGACTACACTTTTGTTTTTGAAATAAGAAATATACCTAGCTCATACACAGCGAGCACCGCGCCTGAAATATGGATTGGTAAGCTTTTTGAAAAAGAAAATATATACGAAGATAAATTTATATCGTTTGCATATAGATACAAATACAACGACAACGAATACTCTGTAATATCGCCATACTCTAAGCCTTTGTTTATCCCTGGCAAATATGACTACGATCCAATATCCGGCTTTAATACGGGTATGTCTAACAACTTAAAAAGAGTAGAAGTATACGATTACATTCCATACAGTATTCCAAAAGACGTAGTTGAAGTTGAGCTACTGTATAGAGAAACTCAATCACCTAACGTATACCTTATTAAAAAAATTAGTATATCCGACGAGGAGTGGAATTCGAGAATTACTAAAAGCAAACACAAAGGTAAAACCGTGATCAACTCGCAGCTATTCGGTAGCACAATACCAACAAATCAGGTTGACAGGCTGCAAGACAATGTTCCAACAAAAGCTGCTGCTCAAGAAATTACAGCGTCAAGACTTATGTTTGGTAATTACACGGAGAACTATAACCTAGTTGACGATGCTGGTCTTCCTGTCAAAGCTAGACTATTGATGCAGTTAAGCTCTAAGAATATTAACTCTGAGTTAAACATAAACTCTACAAACAACTTTGAAGCGTCTCAGCTAACTACACTCACCAACAGTTATAATGTAGCGTTACCGTGCGATGAAGAAGCTATCGATGGAGATACCGGAGATAATTACAACCCTACAAACTATTATTTTGAAGCGCCGACAGCTGGAGATTATACATTCGAAGCTAGCTGTAAATGGAAAGCTCAAAATGGAATTTTAGCTCTAGATGCTCTTAATAACAACAATTACATGTGGCTTTTTCCTTGGGCTTATTTAGAGTTGAGAGACTACGACACACAGGAGGTTTTAGCCACAGGAGCTCAGTATAACAATGGAGACCCTGGAGCGCACGCTAGTTTTTTGCAGTTTACAAATCAAACCATTAGTGGATCTACGAATCCAAGAGCAGCTTTCAACGGTAGCACCTGGTGGGGTAACACTTTTACTTCTAACCAACCGGGTTGGATTACTAGCAATTACAGGCCAACACTAACACTAGACTCTACAGTAAACTTAACCGCCGGCAAGAAGGTATACATAAGAGTTGTAGCTCAAGACCCTACAGACAATACTAATTTGCCGCAGGGAACAATACCTGACGGAACAGTAGAGTTTATTTACCAGTACAACAGTGGAACTTTACCGTTAGATACTTTCTCTTGGATTAACACAACCCATACTTCTGAGATAACAAACGGTGTATTCAAATGTACGGCTTCACCTGAAAGCAACGGTACTTTTAATGTTACGTCTGGGGTTGAATCAATAAAAACAGAAAGAAAATATCAACTAGGTGTTGTCTATAGAGACTCTTACAATAGACAATCGACGGTGTTGATAAGCGATAACGCTGCTTTAGATATTAAAAAGTCTTATTCTGAAAATGCCAACGCAATAAAGGCTAAAATACTAAACAAAGCGCCTTATTGGGCTGACTACTACAAGTTTTTCATTAAAGAAAATGCTAATCCTTTTTACAATCTAGTAATGTCTGCTGCCTACGAGAACAACGACGCTAGCGCTTTAGCTTCACACTTGTGGTTATCTTTTAATTCAGACGATATTAACAAAGTTCAAGAGGGAGATTTTATTGCAGCTAAAAAAGCTCATGGATCAAACGCAACTTCTAACACCCCAAGTCAAAAGTGGAAAGTACTAGATATTAGTAGAACAAACCCTATTACAGCAGACGGAGAGACGCCTTTAATTGCGGATGCTTCAGCCGTCGCTGGTAAGTTTTTTGTCAAAATAGCAAAAGACATTTATAGCGATGCTTTTTTAGGGACATCATTTCCATTGGACCCTAGCCCTTATGGCGCTGTGTTTGAAGTTCAACCTCAAAAAACTATAGATTTAGATATATACTACGAGGTTGGCAATGCTTACCCTATTAAGCTAGATAAAAATAATCTATCAGAATTTGTAGATATAGATGCTAAAGTAAAACTGTTGAATGTTTTTGATCCAGGGTGGAGTATAGGAGATGGTGCTCAAACGTATAGGCAAGACAGCATAGATACGCTTAAGTCTACTATAGACGATCAAGACATAAGGGTAACTGGCCTAATTGGAGCTAGATCTTTTAGCTATTACGGCGTTAATAGCGGCAGCTATTTTAGCTCAGCTGTTATATCGCTAGATAAAGATATTAACTTAAACCTTCCGCCTGGAGGAAGCATATTAATTGGCTTTGAAAATAAAGATGGAAGTGTAGTTTCTTTAAGCTTAGCTAAAAGCGTTTCTAACAATCAGGTTTACTGCAGGCCTTTAACACATAGCTACGGCAATATCGAAGCTGATTTACCTATAACTTTACCTTGGTTTAACTGTATTTCTTTTGGTAATGGTGTAGAGTCAGATGTAATAAATGACGACTTTAACGCTAATCCAATATTTCCGTACACAGCCAACGGTAAGCAAAGCGGATTTAATGTAAACGTCGTATTCGACAGCTATAAAGAAGAAACAAAGCAAAGCGATATTATATTCTCTCAGATATATAATGAAAAATCTGGAGTTAATAGATTTAATGAGTTTTTGATAGGTGAGAATATAGTCAAAACATTACCCGATGAAAACGGTAGTATTCAGAGATTATTTACAAGAGACACAGACCTACTAGCGTTTTGTGAAAAGAAAGTATTAAAAGTATTAGCGGATAAAGACGCCTTGTTTAATGCTGATGGAAATCTTCAAACATTGTCAACAGACAAAGTCTTAGGTCAAGCTATACCTTTCGCTGGAGACTACGGTATTAGCAATAATCCTGAATCGTTAGCGTTTGATCAGTATAGAATTTACTTTGTAGACTTAGTAAAAAGAGCTGTGTTGAGACTGTCTATAGACGGTCTTACCGTAATCTCAGAGTATGGTATGTCTGACTGGTTTGGCGATAATTTAAAACAAGCTCAAGCTGTTATTGGTAGTTTTGACGAAGATAAAGGTGATTACAACTTAACCGTGCACCAGGTTACAAATCCAGACTACAAGAAGAACGTATATACAGTTACGTTTAGCGAAGATGTAAAAGGCTGGGATAGTTTTAAGTCGTTTATACAAGAGCAAGGATTTAGTTTGAACAACAACTATTACACTATCAACAAAGGTAAAGTATATAGACATCACGACGATACTGTTAGTAGAAATAACTTTTATGGAAATCAGTACAACTCTTCAGTTACACCGATAATAAACGATGTTGCTAGTTCAGTGAAAAGCTTTTCCACTATAAACTACGAGGGGACGCAGTCAAAGGTAGATCAAAATACTCAAGACAGTAGCTACCATAACTTGACCGCTAAAAACGGATGGTATGTTGAATCTATAGTTACGGACCAGCAAGAAGGTACAGTGTCAGAGTTTATAGAAAAAGAAGGGAAGTGGTTTAACAATATACTAGGAAAGCAAACTCAATACACGAACTCTCAAGAAGGGTCTACAGCGTCGAACAACTTAGACTTCAAAGACTTTTCTGTTCAAGGTCTAGGCGTTCCTACGTCAGTATCTGGAACAACTGCTGGATTTGGGCACAAGATTTCTGTAACAATGACCGCTTCAGGCACTGGCTGGGAGTCTGATGGTTATACTGAGTATAACATAGCGGGAAAAGCTAACGGTGACACTAGCACTTTTACAATAACACCCTTACCAGGATATTCAATAGCTGCTAGCAACTTTACGGCAATAGGAGCCGACTCTAACGTAAATTCTATCACTTATAGCGATGCTGGAGTAGCTAACACACCTAGCAACACTATAACTGTTACTATAGACTGGAAAACTATAACACTGTCTTCAGACTTAAACATTAACATTTCGGATAGTGGTACTTATATTGAAAATACTTTTGCTTACGAAACTAAGTTGTCTGTATATAGAGACATTGCGAAAGAAGACGTTACTATAAGCTCAGTCGTTCCATCTATAGATGATTCTGCTTCTACAGAGGTTAATAGCGGGGCTTCAATAGTTTTATTTAACGCAAATTCAGATGGAGTAGAAAGCTACAAAATAACTGGCGCTGCTACTAAGTTAGCGCCGTTAAACTTATACAAAGTTACACTAACCGCTAAACCTGGTTTGCATTACTTTAATAATGGTCCTGGCGTTCAATTCTCTAGCAATGCTGAAGAAGCTAACTGCTTTGAGGTAATAAGTGAAACTGTTGAAAGAAACTTAAACGACCTAATTGTAAGTAAAACAGTAATAATACAATATACTCCTACTGAAGATATATTATTTACAGATGAAATAAACATTGGTTTTGGTGGAGGTGTTCCAATTTCAAGTTACGCCGTTTTCAATAGTAATCAAATAGTTGTCGCTCATGATACTAATAGTGTTATTCTACCGTTTACAACTAATGTTGGGTACTTAAGTTTTTCAGCAACATCTACGGATAACACTAACGCGGCTATAAGCGCTGTGACAAGTTCAACTGTTGAGGTCGCGCTTACAACCAACTCTGGATCTACTGGTAGTCCAAGAACATTTACGATAGGCTTGTTCAATTCGTTTAATAACACAGCCACACCAAATGATACTATAACCATAATACAAACAGAGTCTTCTCAAAACTACGTAGACATAAAAACCCTAGACGACGCAGACGCACTTACCGTGACGGCTAACGTTGACCTTGACCCATTGTCCTTGGTTGGTAGTACTTTCTTAATTAAAAAAAGCTTATATCTATACACTAACGGATCAGCGCCTGTTGCAGACACTTCTTTTAACAGCAATCAATCTTGGGCTAACACATTTATTGTGTATGAAACTGATGACCCTACAGTTTATATTGGTAGAGTTGCTTTAGACATAAACACAACTGGATCGAGCAGAACAGCTACGATAACTCTAATACACTCTGATACATCGACTACAGATACCCTTGTTATAACCCAAGAAGCTTATGACGCTGCTACAGAAACAGCTTTGTTTGACGATGCTGATAATTTTATAAACGTAGATCAAGCTGGCGGTTCTGGAACTATAGATATTACCACCGCTAATGTAGGTGCTTACGATCCTTACGTTGAGCTTTTTGATCCAAACGGTGATTTATCTAACTATATTACGCTAGGTGATGTCACTAAAATAGGTACTAACGACTACAGCATTTACTATTCTGTTATACCAAACGAAGAGACAACTAGCAAAGTATTTACATTGAAAATGTATCACCCTTCAAACAGAACGCCGGGCGCAACGGCTAACGATACACTCACTATTAGTCAAAACGCCTTACCGTACGCTAACTTTGAGCCAGCTCAAGGTGTGCAAAGTCAAATAGAGTTAAGTAGTGCTGGCGAGACAAACTATGAGCTAAATGTTAATCACAATGATTACACGCCTGGTTCACCGAGCTTCCCTAACACCAGATTCTTAGTAGACGACAATAACAACGGTACGTATGATGTAGATATTACAACTTCTCCAGGTATATCTTGGATTCCTTTCGCAAATGTTAACTGGACTAACTCAGCTAACAATGTTGATGGTAACGGTATACTTAAGTTTAACGTAAGCGCTAATACAACTGGCAGTTCTAGAAGCATAAATTTAGGTGTATTCCACTCGAACAACTCTAGCTCTACTCCAAACGATACAATAATAATTAATCAAGTTTCAAGCTAATGGCAGATATTACTTTAACGTTCGGTCAAAATATAAATTCATCGCTGTCTGTTGGCGACTCAGTGTACTATGTTAGTTTAGCGTCTTCAGGAGGTTTTAACGTATCGTCTGGAGATGTAGTTAAGCTTGGGTCTGTATCATCAAGCACAAGCACTACTGTTATTGTAGACACGCCAAGCGACGTGACTGTACCTACGACAAGTGATTTTATATTCTTTAGCAAAGACAATATAGCTAACTTAAGTTCTTTGATTGGGTATTACGCTGAAGTAAAATTCACAAACAACTCTACTGATGCTGCTGAATTATTTAGCATAGGCGTTGACGCAATCGAAAGCAGTAAATAAGCACCTTAGAGTGTAATTATAAAATAACAATACAATATGAAGAAGACTCCAAAAAAATATGTAGGTTCATCTCCGATGAAGCTTCCTGTGTGGGCTCCAGCCGCAATATCTGCTGGCGTAGGGCTACTTGGCGCTATAAGTGGACGTAAGCAAGAAAAGCGAGCTAGACGTAGAGCTTTAGAGGCTGAGAAAGCAGCAGCTCCTTACTTAGAGGCTTATAAAGCAGAAGAGTATGTCAATCCTTACGCTGGTATGGAAAACGTTTACGAAGACATGCGTGTTGATACTCAAGCTGCAGAGTTTGAAAAGCAACAGCTAGCACAACAGCAAGCTGATATACTTCAAGGTTTAAGAGGTGCGGCAGGTGGCGCTGGTGTGGCTGCTCTAGCTCAATCAATGGCTAGACAAGGTGCTATTCAAGCTCAAAGAACTTCAGCTGATATTTCTAGGCAAGAGCAAGATATACAGCGACAGCAATTAGAAGAGCAGTCTAGAATACAAGGCCTTGAAATGCAAGGTGAAGAAATGGTTCGTCAACAAGAAAGACAAAGATTAACAGACTTATACGCTATCGAAGCTGGTAAAGCAGGCGTTGCTTTTGGAGAAGCAGCTAGCGCTCGTCAACAAATGATTGGTGGATTAGGTCAAATAGCTTCGGCTGGAATCTCAGCGACTGACGCTGGTTTATTTAAAAAATAGTAGCAATGGCAGATATAGTACAAGCAGCATTAGGATTAGAAAGAGCAAAAGCTGGAGCTAGAATGGCTAAAAGCGATATATCAGGCTTTACTGATCCTATACAAAAACAAGTTGGTGAGATAACTGAAAGAAATAAAGAGGCTCGCAAAAACTTTGTAAGTAACATCCCTGATAACTACGAGTTTGATTTAATACCAGCGGAAGCTAAAGCCAAATTAACTACTTTTTTAAAAGATAAAAAACAAGAGTACATAGACTTTGCAGACCAAGCTAGTAGATACTCTGGCAACACAAGCAGCCAAGAATACATCGATGCTGTAGAGGGTATGGAAAATGTAAAAGCTGCGATGAATAAAAACTACGAAGATCTAGTTTTAGCTAAGCAAATAAGACAGTACGAGGTTAATAATGAAACGCTAGGAACAGTTGGTTTTGTTGGCGATGAAAACGCTGATTCAAGAAGAACTGCTATAATAGACGGTAGCACTTTCAACAACATAGAATTTACTGATGACGGAGCATTTATAAACGATGGTTTTGGTGAAAAAATAGCGTGGAATAAGTATGATAAAACACCAGTAAGAAACGTTGAAGCAGCTAAAGCTTTCGCAGATTTAAAGAGTGATGTTGGAAAGCTAAGCGCCGCAGGTAGAGACAAAAAAACTGTAAGAGATGTGGTAGAGACTGAGCTTGGATTTCTTTTTCAAGATTCAAACTTTGTTGATGAAATATACAACATGGGTTTTTATGGAGATGTAAGAGGAAAAACTGTTTACAAGAACATACCTGGAGCTACTAAAGATAATATGTTTGAGTTTTTTGTTGATATGGTAATGAATGATAGCTATGTACCACTTATTAGTGATGACCAAGATCCTTCGTTTGACGCGGCGCCAGGCTTTAATTCTTTAGAAGCTGCAGGTCAAGTAAAACTTTCTTCACTAACCGGTAAAGATGAAGATAAATACAACTACGTTGTTTACAATGAAAAAATAGGTAAGTACGAAATAAGAAAAGGCGGTGAGGCTAAAGAAACTGGATTTCCGCCTCTGACAATGAGCCAGCTGCGAGCATTTGTTGGATTGACGCCCAATGAAGAAGAAGTCACCGTACCTACTTTTCTTGACCCAGAAAGTAAAGGTATGAGCGTAGAAGAGCAAGCAAAAAATTTAATAAACTTATATAAATAAAACTAATGCAAGAACTAGAGTTAATTGTTCAGCGAATGATACAAGCTGGCGAAAGCGAAGATAAAATAAAATTAGTTATTGAAGAGTACACGAGAAACGTGGAAAAGACAAACGGCTCTCAGACAGAGGATGCAACTGCGGAGCCAGTAGATATGGCATCCAAATCGGAGGATACTTTTTCGGAGTCACCAAAACAAAATAAATATGATTGGATGCGCCCAGAAGTACCTACTGACTTTTTTGGCGAAGAGACTAAGTTAGACTATAGTTTTTTTGATAGAACTGAAGAAGACGCTATTGGAGATTTAAAGGCAAGGTATCCTGGCTTTAAGTTTGAAGAAACAAACATTTTTGGTGACCGTAAATCTTTTAACGCTATAAAAGTCAGTAAAGGAGACAAGTCTATTAAAATAGAATTCAACATCGGCGGAGGAATTTTTGAAACTGCCCCAACAGATGATCCTAGAACTTTAGGAGCTGTAACAAAATATAAAGAACAAGGCGTCGATGCTTTAAACACGGCTGAGAAAGGTTTGTTAATTTCCTATCAAAATAAAAACAAAGCTTACGAAAAAGCTTACAAAGACTTAACTACTTTTTTAGATGAAAACTCTACTTCAGAAACAGATAAACTAGAACTACAGCAAGAAACTAAAAATGTCAAAAGTTACAAAAAGCACCTTGAGACAACCGCCCCCACAGAAGATCAGCTAAATCAAATTAACGAAACCTTTGATAAAGAAGATTTGTTTGATGTTAAAGAAGAAGAGGTTAAAGTATTTCAAGGAGGTGGATTAGACCTTAAGTTTGGAGCTGCTCCAAGAAGCTATGTTAAAAAAACACAGCCTTACGAAAAAGAGTTGGCTGAAGCTCGAAAAATACTACAACAGACTAGCGAAAATCCCTCTGCTATAACTGAAGATGACGTAAAAAACAAGGCTAAAGAAATACTTGTTACAAACGCAAATAAAAAGGCTTGGAATTTAAACCAAGAAAAAGTACTCGAAGAGTTAGACGATCTTGATTATATTAGTCCAGAGGCTAAAAAGATGGTTAAAAAAAGTCTTGAAGTGGGTGCGGAACAATACAAAAAACAATACGCATCAAAACTAACATATAGAGAGCTTTTGAAAGAACAGCTTGATAATGGAAAGCTTGCTAATAGGCTATCCACTACAATAGAGCGATTTGAAGACGAAGATTACGATTACTCTAAAACAACGATGCGGCCAGGTGAAGGATTAATAACTTTAGAGAGTGGCAAGCAAATACCAGAAACTGTTTTCGCTAAATATCAAAAAGACTATAAAGAGTATAACGATCTTTATAAAAATTATGTAGACTTAAGTAATGAACTAGTTGCTGACGTTGAAAAAGGTTTTGTAGACAGAACGCCTGATCAGTTAGACTTGTTAAAAAGAAACTACAATGGTGTAGAAGAGTTTTTTGTTGACGCTAGCTTAGGTTTTTTAGAATTAGCTGTAGACGCAGGTTATGGTACAGCTAAGTTTTTTGGAGACTCTAGCGTAGATGATGAAGCTCAGTTAAAGTTTAAAGATAAAGTAAGAAACATAAGAGAATCATACAAAAGAGACGTGGAGTTTGATGATGCTTTTAATTCTTTAGAAAATTTTGGTTCTTTTGCTACTCAAGAGCTAGCTAATCAACTATCTATATTTGCCGCGCTAGCAACGCCTGCTGGCTGGGGATTAATAGGTACTTCTTCTTTTGGTAGCCAGTATAGCGACATGATCCGTGAAGATCAAGAGCCAGGCGCTGTTCCAACTTCTAAGGCTAAAAAGTGGTGGACATCGTTAGGTTACGCGGGAGCTGAAACAATATTTGGTGCCGCTCCAACTTATATGCTAATAAAAAATGCTAAGAGCGCATTGCTAACTAATGCTAGTAAAAACAGTTTGTTTGGTAACGGTGTGAAAGAGTATGTAAAGAAAAACTTGGTCACACAGAATAATCTTGTTGGTGTTGTTGGTGAACCTGTCGGTGAGGGTTTAACTCAGTTTACTCAAAATATATTAAGCGGTAGAGACCCACTAGCAGATGTTGATCACGCTATGTTTTCAGGCTTAATGTTTGGTACCGCTTTAGGATCTGTACCTGTTTTTAAAGGTATGTATCTTTCACAGTTTTCTGACGCTAAGCAAAAAGAACAAATAAGAACACTTAGATTAGAACAAAGAGATTTACAAAGAAAAAACGATCTTTTGTCAAGAGGAAAATCTATATCGCAAAACGTGCAGTTTCAAAAACAAAAGTTAATTGAAGACAATAACGGTAGAATAGAAGAGCTTCAATCGCTTATAGATTTAGAGGTTTCAGCCATCGACGCTAAAGCTAAAACTTTATCTCCAGCCGCTGCTAGAGAGTTTGTTAGCGCTATAACTAGACAAGAAGATATAAGATTAGACGCGCAAGAAGTTTTAGACAATGATTTATTATCTGATAAAGACAAAGACAAAAAGCTTTTAGAATTAAAACAAGAGTTTGATGCTATTCAAGACGGTGTAACAGAGTTTAAGAAAAGTAAAACTTGGAATAACAATTTTAGCATATTTAAAGGTAGAAAAGAAAACAAAGCTGAAGTTGAAAAAATTAGAGAAGAAGCTGAGCTAGCTTTACTTGAACAAGACGGCATTACTGATCCTAGCAGCGAGCAAATTGAAGAAAAAGCTAGGATAGTGTACAACACAGAGCAAATCAAAAAAGATATTGCTAAAAAAACTAAAAGAAAAACTACAGCTTTAAGAAATACTTTAGTGTCTCACGAAACTACAGAGCAAACAAAAGAGTATTTAGATAAAATTGCAGAAGATAAGATAAAAGTTATTCAAAACAGCGATTTAACAGACGCTCAAAAAAACAATGCTATAGAAAGTGTAAAAGCTGAAGCCGAGACTAACAAGTCAGAGGTTGATAATGGCGCGCATGGTTTTATGCAGATGGATGCTGACGGTAACTTTGTTTCTGTAGTAAACATAGAGAATATGGCAAAAGCCGACAGGCTTGAAACTAAAACTCATGAGCTTCAGCATGTTCTGTTTTCTGATGCTATAGGATTTAATCCTAAATCTTTTACGCCTTTGTCTGACGCTATACTAGAATGGACAAAAGCAAATAATCAAGATGTTTATAAAAGAATTAATGCTTTTGCAGAAAGACGAAGTGATGGATCATTACTAGAGCAAGAGGTTGTAGCTGTATTTTTTGAAGAAGTTGCAGCTGGCAATATAAACCTAAACGCTAAAAAGAACTCTACTTTTAGCGGTATGTTAGGTTATCTCGTTGGCAAAGGCGTTGAAGAATCTTCTGATGTTGACATTAACTTAGCAGGCGAGACAGATGCTATTAAGTTTTTAGTTGGTATAGCTAACAAAGTTAAAAACGATCAACTTACACTTGCTGATCTTAGCGATATAAAAAAGAATAAGATAATACAAGAGATTAGAAAAGGCAAAGTCGAAAAAACTGGTCAAACTCAGTTTTCAAAAGTTTACCAAGAGGTTGAAACAATGAAAGCTGATTTAGTAAATCCAGATACTAAGCAAGGAACAGCGTTTATTATTGCAGACACATTATCCAACGAAGTAGATAGACGTTTACCTAGAATAGAAGGTATAACAGCCGAAGAAAGAGCTGATATAGTTAGAAACTTTGTGCTAGATGATAATAGAGGTTTAGTAGGTTTGTTAAACAACTATAATCCAGACAGAAACGATAGCATAATGGGCTACTTAAACTCTTCTACACCTGGAGGTAAACTATTAGATGCTAGACTTCAAGAGTTTTATAAAGACGATCCTAGGTTCGGTCAAATATTTCAAACCACGACTGATGAAGCTATAGCTACGAAGGTTGAAAGAGAGACAGCTATAGAGGAAGAAGATACTGATGTTTCTAAAGCTGATAGAAAAACAAAGTTAAAAGTATTAGCAGATCAACTAAATGTAGCTGATAAGGTTAAATCTGAGGTAGCGGAAGCTAATATAGATATTGATGCGCTAACCAACTTTAATAGTGTACCTAGCGCTACCCCAAGAACCGTAGGAGAGTTATTAGGCATAAACCCAATGAAACTCCAAAGAACTGTTATTGACGAGGAAACAGGTGAAAAAATAAAAAATAAAAAGTTTAAAGCCAACTTAACGGCAGGCGAAGTTGCTAGCGCTCAGCGTTGGTTTAATAAAAACGCTAGACTTGTTATCGATGCTCTGCCTCAGGGTTTTGATGCTGAGGGTAAAGCTACAGGCGTACCTAAAACTGTATTAGAGGCCTTATACACTAAACGTGAGGCTAGGGCTAAAACAAAAGCTGGATTACGTACGCAGGTAAAGAAGCCAAATATAAAAGAGTCAGAGTTACTAGAGCTTGTAGATATTATAGATGGTAAGCCAACTCGCGATAGAAATACATCGGCTAGAATTATAGCTTTAGCAGACTTGTTTGGTAAAACGATCACTAACCAAGAAATAAGAAAGCAAAATCCAGAGATATTAAAAATACGTGATGGTATGTCTACTATCATGTTTTCTAAAGAAGGTAAGAAATCAAAAGAGTCTGGAGATGTTGATCTAAACAAAATAGAAGGCAAAGAAAAACAAAAGGACTGGTTGATGAAAGGCGGATTTGCTATTCTACCCAAGTCGTTTTGGCTTAACAACGGGCAGTTAGTAGGATCTGGAGCAAGATATAAAAATATAATAGTAGACGGCGAGAAAACAAAAGAATACGAGTTGAAAGACGGTGAAAGAATAGCCGCTCGTAAAATGCTGTTTGCCAACGTAGATCAGTTAAAAGATTTTATTAAAGAATACGAAAAAAACGGCGGTAAGTTTGCGCCAGAGAATAACAATGTAAATGCTGCTATAACAAGGACGACTGCGTACGGTAAAAAGACAAACAAGCAGGTTTTAGATCAAGCAAATAAAAACAAAGAGCTGTTTAATAATTCTGATCAAGGCTTTATTGATATTTGGATGGCTATACAGAAAGACATTCAAGATAATCCTAATAACAGAAAGCATTGGGCCGCCTTACTAGAAGTTACATCTACAACTCAAGCCAACTGGATGAGAGTGGCCTCTAGACTTATAGGTGGTAATACTTTAGGTTTAACAAATGTAGAAGAGCATATGTCTCCAGCCACTGATTTTGCTCAGTATCTTTGGGAGATGGCTAAGATAAACAAATTAACACCTTCAGTTCTTAAAAAGGCTATGAAATCTTTTACTCAAATATCTTTACCAGAGGTATATGATAAATTGTTAAAAGGAGAAGGTTTTGATTACACTAAAAATTTACCGTTAGAATATAAATTTGAAATACTATCTGGTATAATGCCTTCTTGGGTAAGATACATAAATCCTGATGTTAATTCACAGGTGCACTACATAGATGGTGTAAAGTATAAAGGAATGAACCCTAACGTCTTGACACTAGCTAATGGAAATAACTTAGCGCAAGAGTTTGGTTTAGGCGTTGACTCTAAATTTGAAATGAATCAAGACGTTATATCTATTCAACAAGATCTTCTTTTCAAAGTGTTTGTGAACAATATAACCAAAGCAGAGGCTAAAGCTGAGCTAGACGCTAGAATGAAAGGCATTGAAATCACTAAAGAAGCTGCGTTTGATAGAGAATCTAAACAAGCGATTAGCGACAATATATCTAACGTTAGACCGGTTTTACAATACAGCGAAGAGTCAAGAGGTATGTCCACTTTTGACTTTGATGAAACATTAATTATAGACGGTGAAAACTTTGTTACAGCAACTAAAGATGGCGAAGTTGTTAAAATACCATCTGACAAATGGCCTATTGATGGTCCTAGATACGCTGAAGAAGGATATGATTTTGATTTTTCTGATTTTGTAAATGTTCGTGGTGGCAAAGAAGGTCCATTGCTTCAAAAAATGAAGAATCAAATAAAAAAATATGGACCTAAAAATGTATTCGTTCTTACTGCTCGTATGCAAGAAGCCGCTGAGCCAATACATAAGTGGTTAAAAAGTCAAGGTATTAATATACCTTTAGAAAACATAACTGGACTTGGTAAAAGCGAAGGTGATGCTAAAGCTCAATGGTTTATAGATAAGTATGCTGAAGGCTATAATGATATGTACTTTGTTGACGACGCTTTGCCAAATGTAGAAGCTGTTAAACACGTGTTTGACCAACTAGACGTAAAAGGTAAGTCTGTTCAAGCAAGATTACAATTTAGCAAAGACATAAACCTTGAGTTTAATAAAATGTTAGAGCGAACTAAAGGTGTTGCGGCTGAAAAAAAGTTTTCAAGAGTTGTTGGTCAAAAGCGTGGTAAAAACATAGGTAGATATAGATTTTTTGTCCCGCCTTCAGCCGAAGACTTTGCAGGTTTATTATACGACTTTTACGGTAAAGGCAAGCAAGGTGATGCTGACATGGAGTTTATGAAAAAAGCTCTGCTAGATCCATTTGGTAGAGCTGATCGAGAAATGAGTATGGCTCGTATGAGTATACTAGACGATTATAAAATGCTCAGAAAAGAATTGCCTAACGTAAAGAAAAAATTAGGTAAAATAATAGACGAAAATACAGGCTTTACTTTTGATAACGCAGTGAGAGTTTATTTGTTTGACAAAGCTGGATTTGAAGTTCCTGGTATATCAAAACGAGATCTTGAATATTTAAGAAACGTCGTAAGAACAGATCAAGATTTAAAAACTTTTGCTGACACGTTAAGTATTATTTCTAAAAGAGAAGAAGGTTATATAGAGCCAGGCGAAAACTGGAGTGTTGAAACAATAGCGTCTGACTTAGAAAACATTGTAAATAAAATTGGTAGAAAGCAATATTTAGCAGAGTTTATTGAGAACAAGAATATTATATTCTCACCGGAAAACATGAATAAAATAGAGGCTGTGTATGGCTCTAGATTTAGAAACGCTTTAGAAGACTCTTTGTATCGTATGGAAAACGGTACTAATAGATCTAAAGATAGAAACTATGGACAAAGTTGGACTAACTGGGTAAATGGTTCTGTAGGCGCTATAATGTTTTTTAACGCTAGATCAGCTGTATTGCAGACTTTATCTACAGTAAACTTTATAAACTTTCAAGATAACAATATATTCAAAGCTGGTAAAGCTCTTGCTAATCAAAAACAATATTGGTCAGATTTTACAACACTGTTTAACTCTGACTTCTTGAAAGCTAGAAGAGCTGGTTTGCAAATAAATGTAAATGAAGCTGAACTTGCTAACGCCGTGGCTGGTGCTCAGAACAAAGCTAAAGCAGCGCTAGCATATTTACTTAAAAAAGGTTTTTTACCTACACAAATAGCGGATAGTTTTGCTATTGCTTCAGGCGGTTCTACGTTCTATAGAAATAGAATCAAAACTTACGTAAAACAAGGCATGGATCAAAAAGCCGCAGAAGAAAAAGCGTTTTTAGATTTTCAAGAAATAGCTCAAGAAACTCAGCAGTCTAGTAGACCTGATCGTATATCACAGCAACAAGCGAGCCCATTAGGACGTCTTATATTAGCTTTCGCTAACACTCCGATGCAATATAATCGTTTAATCAAGAAAGCTGCTAGAGATTTAATAAATAATCGTGGCGACTGGAGAAGCAACATATCAAGAATACTATACTATGGAGCTATACAAAACGTTATATTCTCTGCAATGCAATCAGCTATATTTGCTTTAAGCTTTGACGACGAAGAAGACGATGAGTTAGATAAAAGAACTATGAGGATAGCTAACGGTATGATGGACACTATACTTAGAGGTTCTGGCGTAACAGGCGCGGCAGTTGCAACTATCAAAAATACTATAATGAGATTTATGGAGGAGTCTGAAAGAGGATCAAGAGCAGATTATGGGCAAGTTGCTGTTGAAGTTACTCAAGTGTCTCCACCTATGGGATCAAAAATGAGAAAGCTTTACAGCGCACTAAACGCTTATAAGTTTAATAGAGAGATAATGGGTAGCATGGACACGTTTGACTATAACAATCCTATTTGGGATGCAGCAGCTAAAGTTACTACAGCTACAACTAACGTTCCGCTTGACAGACTGTTTAGAAAAACAGACAATATTAAAGAGGCTTTTAACCAAGAAAACTCTGCTATGCAAAGAGCGTTTTTAATGTTAGGGTGGAGTAGTTGGGACCTGCAAGTTGGTGAGCGTGTAGTTGTCAACAAAGGTAAGAAAAATGAATACGTAAAGTACCTAGACACAAAGCGTCAAGCTCAAGAAAAAGCTGAAGAAGAGTTGAAAGAAACTAAGAAAAAAGAAAAAAGAGCTAAACAGCAGAGATGTACTGCTATAAAATCTGGAGGCGGAAGGTGTAAAAACATGGTGAACAAGCCGAAGACGCGCTGTCACTTTCACGATTAACATGTAATATTAATAAGGAAATGTCAACAGCACAAGAAATAGCGTTAATGCAGCAGAGAATGGATCAGATGGATAAGAAACTCGACAAGATGGACGAGAAATTAGACAGTCTTGTTAAGCAACTACTAGACCCGGATAACGGCGTCACGGCAAGGGTTAATAAGAATACGGCGGCTAGAAAGGTTCTTGTTAAAGCTATATGGGTACTTTACGGTATTGTAGCCGCTGCTTTAGCTAAGATTTTCTTTGGTTCATGATGCAGAAAGACTTTACTATATCAATCGGTAATATTATATGGATTATCGGTATTATATTTACTATGGGTATAGCTTATAGTCAGATAGGTCAACTAGATGAAGACATCGTAGTATTAGAGCAGAGATTAGAAAAGAAAATAAAAATCATCAACCAGCTTGATGAGAAGATTAATAAGTTAGAAATACAATTAGCTAAGTTAGATGGGTGTAAATAACAGCAGGATAATAGGTTTACCAATGTACGAGTATCGCGCAGAGGTGTCTCGCGGTAATGTCGCTGGTCAAAAAACACTGTATAAGTTTGGCTTTAATGACGACGTGGACGGCACTGAAGAAGCTATTTGGATGGCTGGCGGTGTTTATAATTTTCCCTCAGACGCTGCTATACTAAGAGTATTTAGCGACGCAACTCAAGATGACGATGGTAATGATGGCGCTAGAGTTGTTACAATAGAAGGCTTAGACGCTAACTACAACGAGGTTTCAGTTGATGTAACTATGGACGGCACTAATGCTGTAAACACAACGCAAACGTTTACTAGAGTCAACAGAGCGTTTGTTAAGACTGCTGGAGTGTTAAACTACAATAGAGGTGTAATTAGTGTCGTTCACCAAGGAACTGGAACATATACCGTAGCAACTATAGCTCAAACAATGTCTCAGACTCAACAAGCTATATATACGGTTCCTAATGGTAAAACTTTATATATAGATGATATAAATTTCACAGCGGCTATAAGCCAAGCTAATAAAAGAGCTCAAGTAAGAGTTGTAATAAGCGACTTTGGAGGTGCTGAAAGAACAAGGTATATAAACGTGCTGCAAAGCTCTCAGCTTATATCTAAGTTTGAATATCCATTTAAAGTTTTAGAAAAGTCAGATATATGTTTAAAAGCTGTTACAGATAACACAAACAACGAGATAGCTGGATCGTTTCAAGGAATATTAATAGATAATTAATTATGGCGGTAGGTGTAACTAGAACATTAGGTAATTTTAATGCTAATCAATTTCAGCCGTTTGTTATAAATAGTAGTATATCTAATATATTTCTAGCGAACGTAATGGACGACGGAACCACAATAGAAGTCGACTTGCAGTTAGAGCTTACAACTGGAGCGGATGTTTATTTAGTTCATAATTTAAAAATATATCCGGGTACAACTCAAGTAGTGTTTGAAGATACCGAATTTAAAATAGCTAATGCTAGAATGCGAGTTAGAACAAACGTCGATGATGGCTTAGGAGTAATATATACAGCGTCATAATGGAACTAGAAGTATTAAGATTTAGCAGTAAGCAAGACTCAACGTCTGGCTTGTTGTTTGAGGTAAACGAGTTAGGTAAACATTTTTTATGTTACACGCTAGAAGACGAGGCTAGAGTTTTAAAGGTCAAAGGCGAAACTAGAGTGCCGTCAGGTGTGTATAGCATAAAGCTTAGAAAAGAAGGAGGATTTCATGAGAAGTATACTAAGAGATATGGTGGTTTTCATGTTGGTATGTTACATATCATTGATGTGCCTGGGTTTGAGTATATCCTTATACATACTGGAAATACTGATGAGCACACTGCTGGCTGTCTTCTCGTTGGGGATTCCCAAGAAAACAATGGTATTATTAAAGACGGTTTTGTTGGAAAGAGTGGTAACGCCTATAAAAGAATTTATCCGCGTATTGCAAAAGCGATAGAAAAAGGAGAAGAAGTAACAATAAAATATATAGATTACGATGGGATATAGTCAAGCAAATAATCCGTTTAAAAAGACGGCTAAGGGTAAGAAGTTCTCTAAGAAAGTAGGGAACAGAACTATTAGTTACGGTGAGAAAGGTTACACTATAGGTAAGTGTGGAACTCCAAAAGCACACAGTTACTGCGCTAGATCTTCTGGTATAAAAAAGTGTAAAAATCCTCCTTGTCCAAACGATCTGTCTAGGAAAAAGTGGAAATGCAGAGGTAAAAGAAGTGTTTGTTAAAAAATAAATAGATATGGGATATAAAATGAAAGGATGCTCTATTGCAAGCAAGAAAGCATCACCGATGAAATTAAAAGACGCTTGTTATTACAAAGCTAAAAGAGCACACAAAGTGTTTCCTTCAGCTTACGCTAGCGGTATGATTGCTAAGTGTAGAAAAAACAAAGGTAAATAATGGGGTATACGCAAAAAGGAAATCCATTTAAAGTCAGAAAGACTGCTAAAGGCGCTAGTCTTAGACGCTGGTTTAAGGAAGAGTGGAAAGACGAAAAAGGTAATGTTTGCGGATCTAGTAAAAATAAAAACACTAAGGTTTGCAGGCCATCTAAACGTATTAATAGTAGTTCGCCAAAACCTTGGAATGAGATGACAAAAGCTGAAAAGTCTAAAGTTGTTCGTGCCAAAAATATAGTTGGTATGGGTAGACGTAGATCATCTAGCAGTAACGTAGCATAAACTTAACAATTACTTAATATAAAAAACGGCCCACAAGGTAATTATAACCCTATGGACCGTAAAATTGACATCAGCAAAGCTGTTTATGTAGCGATAATGATTATCGTTTACACGTTGGCTATTTAAGCTGTAACAGCATTCTTCTGCTCTTGAACTTCAACTCTAATTGTTTGAGCTAAGTTCTTGACTTCTTGCATGGTCTTGCGAACTCTAGTTCCAGCAGACTTATTGCCTTCTGTAAACTTTTCTACATCGTCAATACTATCTCTTAGCATAGTTAACATTTCCTCGTAATAATTTTCAATTTTGTTCATAATATTAAATTTAAGATTAAATTACTTCACAGTTACCACCAGCGCAAGCAAGCTCGCCTGATAGATCTGTGTTGTCATCTAGCTCAACCACTTTGGTTAAGTCTACGTTAGATAACACTTTAGACATTTCAATAAACTTAGCTTCGTCAATGTCTTCAAACGGAGCTTGAGTGTAAGTACCACCGTTGTACGGCAATACTGATAGACCATTGTAATGATCTCGATTATCCCACATCCAATCACCAGCTTTATCCCATTCATCTTCTTTCAAAGAAATGGTAGCCGACACGTTATGTGAGTTAGAACCAACCCTATGACCTGACTTCACCCATTCGGTAGCAACGCGCTTAACCCTCTCAAGTGTATCAAATGGAGATTCAGTTCTTAGGATTGATCCTTCAGGAGCTTTCTGAGGCACAGAAATAACTGCAGTGTCGTGAGGTCTGAAGAACTCGTCTTCAATTAACTCAGGGTGATGTACAGATAAATATGTATATATAGCCTCATTCTTTCCTACGCGCATTCTACGGACATAATAATCATTATGCCAAGCATGAATACCCGAAGATGTTCCTAGTACCAGAGATGTAGTTCCTGCAGGTTTTACAGTTGTACATCTAGCTGATTTATTAATACCGATTACCTTAGCAACGCGGGCGTTTTCACGCTTAACAATATCAGCAGCTACAGTCATGTTGTAATTTAATACAGCGCCTGAGCCGATGCCAGTCATTGACACTCCGATCAATGCATCTTTTTCAGTTGTGTCTCTCCATATCTCACGTAGATAGTGAAAGTCAGTGTAACCAGCTTGCAGCGTGCCTATGAACGCAGCGGCTTTCACCCTCGCGTTAAAGTCATCTTGATCTCTAATATCAGAGACATTAACTTCGCATAAGTTACAAAACTGAAAAGGTCGTA
>Ga0208793_1000259_pt1 | contig 37199 bp, 51 predicted proteins | sample 17_taG_FD_184092 | JGI IMG/M metagenome (GOLD analysis project Ga0208793, IMG submission 184092) | Marine viral communities from the Subarctic Pacific Ocean - 17_ETSP_OMZ_AT15314 metaG (SPAdes) (version 2) | ecosystem: Environmental > Aquatic > Marine > Oceanic | place: Pacific Ocean | collected... | reverse complement strand
TGTTCGATATGCTCAAGAAACTGCCTGGGATGGACAAGGCAACAGAGATCCTTAAGAAGAAAGGTATTGCTAGTTTTGGTGATGTTGCAACAGCAGGTTCTAAGTTAGGAAAAAGAGCAGCAGCAATTCTTCCTGTTGTTGGTGGAATTGTAAACCTTGCATTTGCTTATGATAGGGCAGCAAATGGCGACTCTATTGGTGCATTGATTGAAGGTACTTCTGGTATCTTAGATGTTGCTGGTCTTGCTACAGCAGGTGCTGGTAACGTAGCATCAATGCTTCTTGACGGATATATGTTCGTTCGTGATTTTGTTCCTCAATTGCAAGAGGGAGAAGAAGGAGTTGTTGATGCTATCGGTGCAAGAGGATTAAAAACTGATATTGATAAGGTATTATCAAAACTGCCTAATATTGGTGAGATTATTAATACCCTTATGGGTAAAGCGAAGGAAGATGAAGGACAAGAAGTTCCTGAACAAGAGATGTTCCTTGGTGGTGTAGTTAAGAGTGTTGGTAATGCCATCAAAGGAGTTACAGGTGGTATTGGTAAGGCAGTTAGTGGTGTTATGCAAAGTCCTATTGGACAAGTGCTTGGAACTGCTGCATCGTTTATTCCTGGTGCTGCACCTATCATGGCAGGCATTAATACACTTGCCACGGGCAATCCTATGGCAATGTTAGGAATGATTCCTGGTATGGGTGGGATCATGGGTAAGGTTGGTGAGTTTATGTCAGGACCTATAGGTCAAATTGCTTCTAATGTATTAACTGGAAACTTTGGAGGTGCTTTGAGTACTGGACTTGGGATGCTTAGTCCTTCTTTAGGAGGATTTGCCAATTCTGTATTGAAAGGTGGATTGAATCCTATGAATATGATTCAAGGTGCTGCAACTCACTTTGGACTTGGTGGACTTTATAATGCAGTTACTGGTGCGATGGGTGGAGATATGATGTCTGCTATGGCAGATATAGCAGGACAGATAGGAGTTGATCCTAAAGTTATTGGTGGGGTTAAAGATGTAGCATCTCAAGCATTGTCTGAAGGTGGTATATCCGCTGAATATGCTATGAATCAGGCGTTAGACTTTATTCCTATTCCCGTTATTCTTGAGAAGTTGGTTCCTATTCCTACTGCTGTTCCCATAAATAATGGTGGTGGTGAAGTAGTTAAAGCGACTCCTTCTAGCATAACGACGAGATCACAATAATGGCAACTGTACAAAAAAGTTCAAAAATTAATTTTTATAAGTTCGTACAGGTCAAAGATCCCTCGGGCAGTGCTGATCCTGACGTAAAAAAATCTGATATTGTTTTAGCGAAGTCAATAAACACGAATACTCGTGCAATCAACAACCTAGGAGAGACTGTAAATTCTCTCGGCAAAGTTCTTGTAGATCTTAAAAAAGTTAGTCTTAGTAACTTAGAAGCACAAAAAAAGGATAAAACTCAATTTAAACCAGAATTTACAACACCAAAGAAGGAAAAGAAACAAGGTGGTCTTGTATCTGGTGTCTTATCAAAAAGTGGAAGTTTTCTAGAAGGACTTCTTGGTTTATTTGGTAATCTGTTTAAAATAGCAGTTGTCATTCCAGTTCTTAAATGGTTAAGTGATCCGAAAAATCAAGATACAATTGTAAAAATCTTAGACGTCATTAAGACTGTTGTTCAATTTATTTTTGATTGGGCAAAATGGAGTATCACAACTACCATCGATGGTCTCTATGATTTACTTAAAGATGATGCGACTTGGCAAGAGAGACTTTTAGGATTTGGTAAAGCAATTGTTGGAATTGGTTCGATTGTATTAGGTATTAGGTACTTAAAGAATCCAACTAAGATTATTACTGATATTGCGAAGGGTGTTCGTGCTCTGATTAAGTTTGTCACTCGTGGCGGTGGACGAGGTGGTGGTGGTCTCCCTGGTAGACGAGGTGGTAGAAGGGGCGGTGCTTTAGGAAAAATTCTGCTTGGTACTGCAATAGCAGGGGGGACAATGATTGGTCTCAATGCATTAAATAATAAAGACGAAGAGAAATCCCAAGGAGGTTCAGTCAAGAATCTTCCAAGTAGATCACAAGGAGGATGGATTAGTGGACCACAATCAGGATACAAGGTATCTTTGGACGGGGGGAGATCAACCTCGTTCATCGGACATGGAACTGAGTATGTTGCTAGAAAGAGCAATGGGGGAGCTTTCGTCGTTCCTTTTAATACTCCTGGAACAAAAACGCAACCTCACTTAACTCAGAAGAGACTTGGTGAAGCAAGAAGTCAGGGATATAAAGTTCCTGGTAGATCTCAAGGAGGAAAAGTTCCTGAGATGGCTCTTGGTGGTGCGATGGGTGCTGTAGGAAATTGGTGGAACAGTCTCACTGGTGGTGGTGGAAAACCAAAAACAACTACAACCGAACCTGTATCGAAGAAGGGGCAAGAAGAAAAACCAGTTATAGGTGCTGGTTTACAGGCAGTTGCTGCTGGTGGTAAATGGGCATTAGATAAAGGTTTTACTGTTGCCGAGCATCCAAACTTTAGAAAGAATAATCATAGTGGTAGTGGTCCTAATAGAGGAGTTGGATTTAATAAAAATGGTGGTGAAGCAGTTGGTGGGCATAGTTCTGGTAGTCTTCATTATAAAGGTTTAGCAATTGATATTACTGATTGGAGAGCTGGTGCTTGGAAAGCAAGAACTGCACAATTAGCAGAGGAAGCATATCAACTTCGCGATAAAATGAAACTATCCCAAATCATCACTGATGGATGGGGATCATGGTTTAAAGGTGGTGGTAAGACTGGACCTGGAAATACAGGACACCCAACTCACTTACATCTAGGTTTCTTAGATGGTATTAGTTCAGGTATTCAAGGTGGCAGCGGTAATACTAATATGCCTGCTGCAGCAGGGGGTTATGGTGCTATTCTCGATCTTATTGGTAAGAGAGAATCTGATAGTGTTGGAGGATATAACGCAGTTAATCAGGGTGGTGCTGATGGTGGCCACACTGCTCTTGGATACAGTGGAGACTATAGAAAGGCACCATTTAATCCATCTGGTAAAGAACTAACTTCTATGACCGTTCAGGAGGTCATGGACAAGCAATATGATGATGGAACCATGAGTGATGCTCAGTGGAAATCATCTGGTAAGTTACATGCTGTCGGTCGTTATCAGTTTATTGGAAGTACTTTAAAGGGTTTAGTTGACCAAGGTGTTGTTAATAAAACAGATCAGTTCTCACCAGAAACTCAAAATAAACTCGGTGTTGCTTTAGTGAAACAGACTGGAGGTAACGTATCTACATTGAAGAGTACCTGGATTGGATTGCAACATGAAAGTGATGCTGCTGTTTCTGCAGCAATGAAAGCAGGTGGTGCTACTACCAGTGGAGGATTTGGTGCTGGTTCTGGTACTATGAGTTCTAGTAATAGCAGCAGTAGCAGTTCTTCTTCTGGAAGTATGGGGAATATGATTCTCGGTGGTCCAACGACAAGTGTTAAAGGTGGAAGAACTAAAACTGCAGCACCACAACGCGATGCAGAGATTAAAGCACGGGGCAGACGAGGCAGTCTTTCGAGATCAACTGAAGAACGTAATGAAGCAAGGGAGAGAATAAATGAAAGAACACGCGAGATGGTTGGTGCTGTCATAGAACAAGTTGGCCAATCAAATGGTATGAACTCTCAGATGGTTGCACAGGCACAGCAAGCGGTCCAGATGGCAATACAAGCAGGACAAAGGAAAGGACCTCCTGTAGTGGTCGGTAGTCGCGGTGGAGGCGGAGGAGGAGGTGCTGGTGGCGGCGGTGTGAACATTGGTGGTGCTCTCGTCGGAACTGCTGCTGCTCTTCTTGGTTCTACTAATAATCCTCTCAGAGGTATTTTCAAATGACAATTTTTAGAGAAAATCCTGGTGATGTAGAAATCTCCGTATCCATCTTTCGCGATGGTGAAAAATTAAAGACTCCTAATGGTCAATATGACATCAAAGATTTTGTTAGGGGATTCCAGATATATGAATCTATTACTTCCTCTACAATGGAAGCAAAACTTGTTATTGAAGATTCTGCTGGTTTGGTTAATACCTTCACAGGATCTGAACTTTTTAAAGTACAGATTGTAGGAAGTATCATTGATCGAACATTTTTTATGCGTTCATATAATATCCTATCTCGTTCTAGAACAAATCAAGATACTGACGTATATGTTATCAACTTAGCATCAGATGAGTTTATTAAGAATGAAGCAGTAAACATATTTGGTATGACTGATGTTATCTTTAAGAATAAAACTGAAACTTCTCAGATTGTTGAAGATATATTAAAGAGTAGCAGATATATTGGGACTAGAAAAAGACTGTATCTAGAAGAAACATTAAATGACCATAAATTTATCATTCCTAACTGGAGACCATTTGATGCAATCTACTGGATGACTGAGAGATCTATTCGTAAATCAGCAGGTACTTCATTGCAGAATGGATTTGCATTTTTTGAGAATGCATTAGGATATCATTACAAGTCTATCGATAAGATGATTGATGATGCAAATGCCATGAAGGATAATGAAGAAACTAATATCAATACTGGACAACCAAGATTGTATAGGTATACTCAAGCACCAAAAAATATAGCAGATGATGGTGCTGCAGACCAATATAGAATTAATGCTGTAGTTTTTCCTGAAGAGAAGAACTTTTTGATGGGATTACGTCATGGTACATGGTCTGGTTATAGTATTGGATTTGACCCAACTACCATTACACAATCTAAAATGGGTATTAGTACAGACATCTCTGTAGATGCTCATTATTATAATATCAACACATACTGGAATAGTATGTCTCACTTGAAAGACGGTGGTAATAAGAATATTATTAATTCTATGGATCAGGGAATTCAGAAATTAATTGAGTATCCAAAGAGAGTTAGATACACAATTCTTCCGAATCAAATTTTTGATCAAAGATTTGAAGATAATCCTCAAAAAAATTATGAGTCACTCGTAGAACTCCAGGCATACCAATGGATGAGGATTGAAAGTCTAAAGACTATCAAACTACAAATAACTATTCCAGGAAATATGGATTTGTATGTTGGTTCAGGAATTGATATCATCATTCCTACCTCAGCAAAATCTGGAAAGACACCTAAAGTAGACCGTAGATATAGTGGTAGATATCTAATTGCTAGCTTGACTCATGATACTAATGGCGTTAACATGACTACGGAATTGCTTTTAATGAAGGATTCCACCATATAAATCAAATAAATAATTATTACAAAAGGAGGATACATGGAAAGTATCGAGAAGCATATTGCTGTCGATAAAGAGATTCTAGACAGTCCGTCTACATCTCCACAGCAACGACGTCACATTGAAGGCGAGTTGCATGAGTTAGAAGAGTATGTAGAGCATCACAAAAAAGAAATTGAAGCTGGCGATCATCACGATCCTAGTTACTTAGAACTTTTCTGTGATCAAAATCCATCTGAACCTGAGTGTTTAGTTTACGAGGATTGACTTGACAGGGGAGTGAATTTCTTTTAGAATAACCATGTAAGGGTTCAGAGATTGTTATGGCTAAATTTGAAGACTATATCTTAGGTCATTGGGAAAATCGCCACCAAGCACAATCTGATCCATGCAATTGGGTTTCTGTAGAGATCACTTGGAAACGTCATGATGATGGATTTCAATCTACAAATTTCAAGAGACGAGAAGGGCCAGAGTCTCCTTATCGTCAGAAGAATCACAGGATAGTTGTATTGTCCGAAACCGAAGTGTTAGTAGAGAACTATCACTTGGACTGGACAAGACACGAAGATTGTGATATGATATTTAAGTTCGATGGCAATGCTTGGCACGGTCAACTTGCTGGAGATAAATGTAGAGGTTATAGGGGAGACCGTGTAATTTCTGAAATACACGTCTATAAAGACAAACTACATACTTGTGACCAAGGAAGAGACTTGGAAACAGGTGAACTTATGTGGGGTAGTACAGAACTGTATCGCTTCACTAGGAAGCCCGAATAGCTCAGAGGTAGAGCACCTCCTTTACACGGAGATTGTCGGGGGTTCGATCCCCTCTTCGGGCATGTTCAATTTATTATCATGAACAACAAACTTATTAATGCATTCTTGACACTCGGACTTTTGGGGTCTATTAGTCCTGCCATGGCAGAACCCATCAAAGAAACCGAATACAAAACTATGCACTCCATGGGATGTATGCTCCTTGGTGAATGCACTGATGATGTAGAGAAAGTATACTCAATGCTTGACATCTCGTCACAATATGATAACACTGAAGCATTTACTGGTGTTACTGGTGAGTTTCATAACATTCTACACTCACTGAATCAAATTGGAGTTAATGTATTCCTTGCTGATGAGAAGTATTTCCCTAAAATGCATCGTGGTGTATATCACACGGTAAGCAATAACTTCTTTTTGAATAAGGAGTTTATGGGTGATCCTGCTACACTCATGATGGTTATGCGTCATGAAGGATGGCACGCTGCACAAGATTGTATGGCAGGTACGATTGATAATAGTTTGATTGCTATCATCAAACCTGAAGATGAAGTACCTATGATCTGGAAGGTACTAGTAGAGCGTACATATCCTAAGTCTGCTGTACCTTGGGAAGCAGAAGCACAGTGGGCAGGTAGAACAGAGAATATGACTATGGATGCTCTTGCAGCGTGTGCTGGTGGTAATATGTGGGAAGTATATGAACCAACTCCTTTGACTCGTAAGTATCTTGTAGACTTCGGTTATATTCGCGAATAAATAAATCGTAAAGGTAAAAAGATAACATGTCTATTGATGGTATCATTAATGAACCCACTATCAATTTTGTTGGTAAAGACGGATTCTTTTGGTGGGTTGGCGAAGTAGAAGATAATACCGACCCTATGGAACTTGGACGAGTGAAAGTCCGAGTTCTGGGATACTACACCAATGTAAGAGGTGGAACAACTGCTGATCTTCCTACAGAAGCATTACCTTGGGCAACTGTACTACAGCATACGTCTCAACCAGGTAATGATGGTCAGGGTGAAAGTTCTGGACAGTTGCAACCAGGTGCAATTGTTATGGGTTTCTTCATGGATGGAGAAAACGCTCAAATGCCTATTGTTATGGGTGTTATGCGTGTTAACAAATCTCCTGAAACTAATACCAAGAATGTCTTTGCTTTTACAGGCGAAACTATGGAACCAGGTAGCACTGGTCATGTAAATCCAGTCTTATATCATCCTGCAGATCCAACTTATAGTGTAGTTAACGAGAGAGGTAACGCAGGAAATAAACAAAGAGGTAACGACGGTAATAACAGTGTTCCTATTCCTGGTGGAACAAAAACAACACAGGTTGCTGGTAAAGGAGCACCAGCAGGTAGAACTATTGGTTCTTACACTGCTGGTAGTTCTGGTAATCCTCATAAACCAAAGACTGTAAGTAAACCTCTTCCTGCTGCAAATGGTGTTGGTGGACCTTGGAAAACGTTAGAGTACCAACTATCATATCTCGTAGAAGATATTGCGTCTCATGCAGGTAACCTAGTTAAAGCAGAAGATGGCGACTTCTTAAATATTGTTACTGGCAAACTCGTTAGTGCAAAAGCACTAATGGCAAAGATGCAAAACTTTTTAGGTGCTGTATTCGCTCAAATTGTTTCTGCAATTAGGCAACAGATTAGTGCTCTTGCTGAACAACTAGAGTTAGTGAATCTCTTAGGTTCAATTGGTGCGGGTATTCCTTTTGCTCTTACGACAGTAATTCAGACAGCAGTTGTTACTATCCTGAAAGCATTGTGTGCAGTCGATAATCAATTGATTGGCATGATTCAGGATCCTATTGGAGCATTGACTTCACAGTTAGATTCATTTTTGGATGGTCTGATTGATAAGGCAGCATTGGTTGTACAAGGTGTTCAGGATGTTGTTAACAGCATTGTCTGTAGTGTACAGTCAGTTCTTTCTACTATGCTGTCTGTAGTTGATACTGTAAAGACTATCGTAAGCGGATATGAGCAAGCAACTGAAATCATTGATGCATGGCAACAAGGTTCTGAAATTTTTGCTGCAGGATTTGATGGTCTTTTGAATGGTATTACAAGTATCACAGGTCTTATTAAGTTATTCATTAAGTTTATTCCTACTCCTTGTGGTAGAAGTGCTGATGGTGGTAAAGATACTGTTGGTTGGTATCCTTTATATGGTGTAACTCATTGTACTGAGGAAGAACTTGAGAGTATTCAAAAGATCATGGGTACTGATAGGGGGAGAAAATCTTGTGGAGATGCTTTTGGTGCTGGTAGTCTTATAGATTCTATCTTAGAAGATGCAGATCCATATCTAGTTGCCGCGACAACATTTTTAGATGGTGCGTCTGAACTTCATATCGGTACTCCTGGTCGTCAAGCAACAGTATCAAAAAGAGCAAATGGTACTACGCATATTTCCACAAATATTAATCAGACCGAGGCAGCAAGAAGAAATGCACAAGATCAATTTCAGAGAAAGAACCCTGATGCAACAGAGGAAGAAATACAAAAAGCAGTAAAACAATTTGAAAAAGATAATAACTCTGGTAAAGGAAATACTGGTTCATTAGTTGCTGATGACGTCAGTTATGCGGGCAACTTAACAGCATCAGTTGCTGGTGATGATTGTAAAATTATCGATAATGATTACGTTAGAACTATTAATGGGGATTATTTCTTAAAAGTTACTGGCAATTGCCATCTTGAAGTTGGTGGGGGATTCTTCTTGTCTGCTGAAGGTGGTCCCCGAATGGTAGATAAGAACGGTGAAAGTAATGGATCAGGACAAAGTATTCAGAAACATACTATGCGGTTTGGTTCTGACCTTGATGTGAATGTTACTGGTGCTAGATTGAATCTACAGTCAGCAGAAATGGATCTACATGCAAATAAGCATCAAATTTCTGGTGGGGTTCTGGATAATAGTTGTTCTAAACAAACATATGCTGCTGGTGAACTTACGCTAGCAGGGGACAGTACAATCAATATGTCCACAACACACTTAACACAGTTGATTAATACTCCACCCAATCCATTGGCAGCAAAGGTTGGTATTACTACTGTATGTGCAGGATCTATTATTACGACACAGACTCCTGGAGCATTGAATGGTGTTGATACTGTTCCTACCAACTCGATTATCATCGCAGCAGGAACGATCACTAGACAGTGTGGAGCAGCAGGATATAATCTAAATATTGGTGCTGGCGCATATGTTTGTAATGTTGGTGCTGGTGCATGGACTACAACAGTTGGAGCAGGTGCTGCGACCCTTACTGCTACCGCTGGTGCCATGGCATTAACTGCTGCTGCTGGCATTATGCAACTGACTGCTCTGACAATCAAACTGAACTGACCCTTGACATCCTGCCTCAGACCTGCTATACTACATAGGTACTGAAGAGACCAACATGGACTCCCTCTCACACATCTTCGTAAACTTCTCCAAACGTAAAATGACTCTGGTTGATGACGAAGGATATGAGAAAGATGTTCAATGGAAATTCGATGACGAAGGTTCAGAAGGATTTGCCGAAACAATCTCTGAAGTTCAGGAGATTATTGATAACGACTTGATTACCTATTGCTTTGCTGTACAATGATTGGACCGATTGGTGTTACGCTAGAACAAGCAGAAGATAACTTTGAGTTTCTCTTAGATCTCACAGATAATCAACGTGTTTGTTGGAAGATTACTCGTCCTGACGGTAAATCTGTAATGATGGTTCCTGTCAACGAGGTTTCGCCAGTTCCAGACGAAATTCAAACTCAAGTGGAAGAATTCCAAAAACAATTCCTGGAACAAAATGAAGATAGTTGATAACTTTCTTGCTGAGGATGACTTTAGAATACTTGAGATGACTATCATGAACACTCATGATAAAGAATTTCCCTTCTACATTCAAAAAAGTGTTGCTCACAGCAGTGAAAAAACAGAACCATGGTCATGGATGGGAACACATATGATTTACCATCAACTTGAACCTAAGAGTCCTTTCTTTGGTATTATGAGTCATATGTTTCTGAGTAAGATTCAGATGCGTTCTCTACTTAGAATCAAAGCAAATTTTTTCCCTTGGACACCTGAAGTAAAAACACACCCATTTCACGTTGATTATACATTTAAAAACATGGGTGCAGTATTTTCTATCAATACATGTGATGGATACACATTATTTGAAGATGGAACTAAGGTAGATAGTGTAGCAAATCGAATGATGTTTTTCGATCCCCAAGTTAAACACAGTTCTTCTACAACAACCAATGCCCATGGCAGATTCAATATTAATTTTAATTTCTTATGAGACCTGAAACTCGCGAATCAATGGAAAACCTTTGGTCCGCTAAATGGAACTTACCAAAGGCAGCAAGAAATTGCAACTTGACAGATAAGGAAATGAAAATTACATTCAATGAGTATTGTGCTTTTCATCCCCCTACCTGGGAAATTGGTAACACCAAACAAATTGGGGTGCTCCACATTGATGGGAGTGTGGCGGAATCGGTAGACGCACCAGACTTAAAATCTGTTGAGAATTAATCTCGTGGGGGTTCAAGTCCCCCCACTCCTATATACCTGGGGGAGTACAAAAGATCTGCAAGTAGAAGCAGCGCCCCCTTTACATAATGAGAAAGTAGTATGATTAAAGTAATTGATAATTTCCTAGATCAATATTATATTGATTATTTGGAAGATTGTGTAACTAATCAATCTTTTGAATGGAAATATCAAAAAAATGTTTCTACTTTTACTGAGGACGAATCAGGTTGGTTACATGGATTTAGTCATGGATTATATGATCCTAACTATGGACTCCGATTTGATGATTCTAAAGGACAAATATGGATTCCTGCTATACTAAAAATGGAACAGGAACTCATTAAAGAGAAAGCATCTTTAATCAGAACAAGACTAGACATGACGGTGAAGTCACCCAAAAATACTTTACATACACCTCATGTAGATCTTAAACAACCTCATTGGACTACTATCCTTTATCTAAAAGATTCGGATGGGGATACTGTAATCTATAACGAAAGAGTACAATCCGAAACATATACAGTCCAACAAACTGTAGAACCTAAAAAGAATAGAATTGTATTCTTTGATGGTAGTTTCTATCATACGGGACATTCACCAAGTAAACGTATGAATCGCATCTTATTGAACAGTAATTTTGTTAAATAAGATGCCTTATTATCGCCTCCGTAGCTCAGTGGTAGAGCAGGGCTTTTGTAAAGCTCAGGTCGCAAGTTCAAATCTTGTCAGAGGCTCTCAATCCTCTATAGCTCAGTTGGTAGAGCAGGTGACTGTTAATCACCCTGTCCCTGGTTCGAGTCCAGGTGGAGGAGTTAGTAACAATTATATTATGAATTATCAATATCCTTTGTACGCACCATATTGGAAGGTTGACCTCTTTCATAAATCATGGTATAGTACACTCAGTTCTCTTTTCAAGATGATTAATGTCAAGGACAACGCAGACGGTTCATTCGTCATCGAATGGGACGAAAACAACGAAGAAGAAAGCATCTTCAACGACTGGACGAAAGAAGACTTCACAAACTTCCTCGCCTGGGCAGCAAAAGAAGAACTCCGTAAGAACTCAGAAGAATCTGGAGAAAAATCTGGAGAAGATGGAGACTCCAAAGAAGCGACAGAGGAAGACTGGGAAGACTTCTGGCACGGTCCAGAAGCAAATAAAATTGAAGGTGATGAACTCTCGTAAGAAAGATTTATTCCCATGGGTTGAAACTTTTCCGTACTTCATGCAAGATATGAGTGAGGGTAAAAAGTGTTGGTTTACCTGTGAAGAACATGCTGAAAAGTATGTAAATAGATACAATTGTAATTACAAACTTTATCTGTATACTGGCAAATGACTAAGAAAACATTTAAGTCCAAGAAGAATGCACAGTGGGAGTATGATGAAACTCCAGAGGTTCGTGCAGCAATTGCTCGTCTCCATGAAGATATTCGCAAACGTAGTCTAAAGGATGAAGATGATAAACTAGGTTATGACACAGGATCTAAGTAAGTATCAATTCAATGGTCTTGAACGTCACCCTGCTAACATACTAAGATTGATTAGTGAGTTAGAAGGATCATATCAACTCTGTAAATGGATGGGGTTTGAAGAAGATATGAACACGCTCAATGAAATGAAAAAACCGTATTACAAACTTTATTTCAAACTTAAACGAGAGCAAAACAATGAATGATTTGATCAACGAATACTGGACACAACCTCAAAAACCTGAAACTGAGGAGGAGACTATTGATGTTGATTGGACTGCTGAGTATAGCAGACAGAGAAAGGATCGTATGCACGATGCCATTGAAGATTATCTAAATGATGATAGAGTTGATGCACGAAGAGCATACGAAGAGATGCTATCTTGTATAGATAACACAATTCAATATCACAAATCAAGTCAGGAAAAAGCAGTTGAACTCAAAGAACTCATGCTCGGACACAGACCAATGCAATCTCTCCATTCCTTCTCACTTGGAGACTGAATGGGAATCATACACTGATGTGTGTGCATCTTTTGGTATAGAACCTAATAAACGCAGATTTTTGAGATACAACGAATTGTATCCGTATAAATAACCTTGTAGCAAATCGTGTGATTATTCGTGGGAACCAGAAAAATTTCTCAGTTGGATACAATCTCAGATGCAAATGTATCGGGAGAAGCAATTCTGCCTATTGTAGTATCTGACCCTTTGATTCCCAACCGAAAAGCAACCGTTAAACAACTTTTTAGAGGAGTGTCGCAAGGCACAAAAGCAGCACCTGGTCTATGTTTTGACTTAGACCGAGATACTGGATTATACCAAGATGCGTATGACCAAATTGGTCTAGGTTTTGGTGATGGTGGATTCTATATGTCTAGAATTGACAATGGTGGTGGTAGTACATCTCTTTATATTACCGCAACTGATGAGAGTGCTAGTAATACAAATATCGTATTAGCACCGAAAGGAACTGGCGCTGTTCAAGTAACAGGTCAGTTTTTGATTGATGATCAATCTTTTGTTCTTTCTGATTCTCAAGGTCCTAGGGCACGATTTGAAGTTAGTAATGTAGGTACTGGTACTAATACCAGGGTATTTACATTCCCTGCTATCACTTCTGGAAATGGAACAACTATTGTTGGTGATGATACTGATCAAACTTTAAGAAACAAATCTATTGTTATTGATGAAGATAACTTAAGTATCGTTGATGGTGATGATGTTGCAAAGTTTCAGTTATCATACTCAGAGTCTATCGGTCAGACTCGTAGATACTTTCTACCAGATGCTGGCATTAGTTCTGTTACGGTTGCAAACCCTCAAGGTTTAGATTCCACACTTCTTGATACTAAAACTACACAGGTTTCATTTAACAAAACATTTGTTGATGTTAAATTTGTTCCTGATGATGCGGTAGACACAAAATATGCACAGATTAATACGTCGGCATTAACTGAAAATAGAACCATTACTCTTCCTGACCAGAGTTTGACTCTCGTAGGAACAGTCGCGAACCAAATTATTAAAAACAAGAACTACGAAGTTCTTGTTCTCCAAGATCCAGCGGATAATACTAAGAAGATTACATTTCAAGTTAGTAATCAAACTACTCTTACTAATTCTACTGTAGTCTTTCCACCAACAAATACTCTAAATAGTGGAAGTGATCCTAATGTTCTGGTTACGGAACTTGCAAGTCAAGACCTTTCAAACAAAACTTTATTCACCCCCGTTATAAAAAATAGCGGTAATACTGACGGTCAAGTATCATTTACTACCGACAATATTACTGGTCCTAGAGTAATTAGATTCCCTGACTCTAATGCAACTCTGTTATCTACCGATAACGTAACACTTGAGGATGTTAACTTTGGTGCTGGTATTGGCGCAAATAACCTCACAGGACAAACAAGACAACAACAATTCTTCTACTCTGGATTCTAATAACAATGGCAAAACAAGGACTTCTTGGACAAGTAAAACCAGCAGCGGGAACTAATACTGTATTATATTCTGCACCTGTTGCTTCTTCGGCAAGTACGGTATTGAGTGTTGCTGCTCAAGGTTCTGCTGATTCATACGACATTGCTATTAAAGATCACGATCAGAATCTTACTCTTGATGCAAGCACTTATAAGTTGCATAAGGGTGATGTTATTACTGGATATCGTTTTAACCTAGCAACAAATATTCCAGTGACCTCTGCGTTACAACCAGGTGATGCTATTTCATCTGAGGATGGTGAGAAGAATGCGATTTTTGAATCTTATTATCTCGAACCTTTTACTACAATCAATGTAAAAGAAATTGCTATCCGCTCACTCACACTCACTAGTGTTGTAGGAACATTTTCTGTTGGTGAAACTATCAGTAAAGGTACTAGTCCTAATGATACAGTAGCAACTATTTTTGGTGTGCAGCAAGGTTCTGGATCTACGATTCTTTATGTTGGACCTTCTACACTGAATGGAACTGGTACTGAATTTACTGATGCCGATGCATTAACTGCATCTGGTGGTGGTACAGCAGCAGTTGAAACAGGTGGTGTTGGTACTGGTGTTGATGAGTATATTTTCTCTACTGATGCTGGCGTTACATATGATTTGTTCTTAGGTACAGATCTTACTGTATTTTCTGACAGAGTGTATCGCTTTGATACTTCTGATTCCAGTATGAGTGGTACAGATTTCAAACTTTCTATTACTGTTAATGGTGAGTGGGGTCCTGATAATACTGCTGGAACTGGTGATGATGGTACAGAGTTTACGACTGGAAAAACTACAAATGGTACTGCTGGTTCTGGTGGTGCATATATTCAGTATGATTTCTCACAAGCAACTTTAGCGGGTAATCTATATTTTTATGATGGTGATACTGGAACCGCAGCAAAGTCTGCTTATGGTGGTAGTGACAGACTCTTAATTGTTAGTACCGACTTTGCATATAGTGCTGTATATGTTTATGACATTGAAGGCACATGGGCAAATACTGTTGATAGTTTCTTGGCAAACGGTGTTTCTTACACAGTCCAATCACAGACTGCTGGTGCTTATGGTTATGTACGAGATTTTACAGGTACTGCTTGTAAGGTTCTTAAGGGTCTTAACTCGGCAGACTTCACAACTTCCGATTCATTCCAAGATTCACCTTTGTTGAATACTACTTCTCGTAGTGCTGTTACTATTAGTTCTATTGCATTAGCAACAACGGCAGTAAGTGCTGAAATGTTCCTTAAAAAAGACAATGCAATTGCTTCGGATGTAACTGAAGAAACTAAGTCATTAGTTCTTGGTCCAGGTGAACGACTTCTTGTTGAAAGTAATGGTGGACACTGCTCTTTCAATATTATTGGATTTGAAGATGCATCCACTGCATTCCCTACAAGGAACTTTGGTACAGGTGCTGCTGCTGATGTTGTCAGTGGCGGTGGTAGTTAAAAATAACCTCTAATAAATACTAATAAAGAAGAGTAAGAAATGTCTCTAACTAGACTTAAGAATATTATTACTTCGAGGACGGGGCGTATCATTTACGTCAATCCCGATGATTTTGATGCTTCTGATGCTATCGATAACAGGGGTAACTCTGCATTGAGACCCTTTAAGTCTATTCAGAGAGCATTTCTAGAGGTTGCTAGATTTTCGTATCGAGTAGGTCTGTCAAACGATGAATTTGACGCCTTCTCGATTATGCTGTATCCAGCAGAATATATCATTGACAATCGTCCAGGTGAAGTATTATATACGAATGTTCCTCCTATTGATGAGAACTCCAACCTTGACTTAACATCACCAAACAATGTACTGTATAAGTACAACTCTGTTGAAGGTGGAGTTATCGTTCCTAGAGGTTGTTCTCTCGTAGGTACTGACCTTCGTCGTACAAAAATTATTCCCAAGTATATTCCATATCCTACAGTGTATGCTGCAAAGGGTATTAACACAGAAGATCAAATACCTTCTAGAACAGCAATCTTTAAGGTAACTGGTGGTACTTACTTCTGGCAATTCTCCTTCTTCGATGGTGCTGAAGAGGGTGTATATTTCAAACCCGATAGTACAGAAACACTTTCTCCAAAGTTCTCTCACCATAGAATCACCTGCTTCGAGTTTGCAGATGGTCTGAATAATCTATCTACATTGATTACTGGTGGTACAGTTCCTAACGCAGATTATACTGCCGTACCTAATATTCTTGAGAGAACTGACTTAGATATCTATTATCAGAAAGTATCGAAAGCATTTGCTACTATTCCTGATACATCTGGAGATCCTGCTAATGATCAAATTCAGGCAAGGGTAGAAGAAAATCGTATCGTTGGTCCTATTTCTGATGAATATAGAGTCCTTCAGATTACAAGAAACGGTCAGACAGCAACAGCAGTAACAGTTGATGAGTTTGATAACCCTAGAGATCATGGATTCTCTGTTGGTGTTAACATTAATGTTAGTGGTGTTACTGGATCAACAGGACCATCATCAGAGGTTGATGCTTCAGCATTCAATGGTTCTTTCATTGTTACGTCAACACCAACAGGTAGTACATTCACATATCAGTTATCATCAGTACCAACAGGAAATGCTGTAGGTTCTAACATCACTGTTAAGACTGAGATTGATACTGTTGACTCTGCATCACCATATGCGTTTAACTTGTCACTGAGAAGTGTCTGGGGCATGAATGGTATGCACGCTGATGGTAGTAAGGCAACTGGTTTCAAATCAATGGTTGTTGCTCAGTTCACAGGTTTGAGTCTTCAAAAAGATGATAGAGCGTTTGTAAGATATAATGCTTCTACTGGTAATTATGATGCAGCAGTTGCTGGTGATGGTGCTCACTTAGATGGTTTTGCTGAGTATCGTAAGGGTTGGGCACACGAGCATATTAAGTGTAGTAATGATTCCTTTATTCAGGCAGTTTCGGTGTTTGCTGTTGGATATGGCACACACTTTACAGCACTTAGTGGTGCTGACATGTCGATTACTAACTCTAACAGTAACTTCGGAAACACCGCTTTAAGATCTGCTGGATTCAAAGCAAAAGCATTCTCTAAAGATAAAGCAGGAGCAGTCACACATATCATTCCTCCTAAGGCACTGAATGTTATCTCAACATCTGCTACGGGTGCATCTGGTGCTTCTACCATTACACTTACAAATGACGGTAGTGTAAACGGTCTTATTCAAGGTATGACCGTAAATGGAAGTAATATTGCAGCAGGTACAACTGTTGTTTCTTTCAATGTAAATACCAGAGTCGTAACTTTATCTGCAACTAATACAGGTACAGTTAATAACAATATCATCTTTGGTGAAGAAACTTCAGTTAACTGGGTAAACGTTGATATTCAGCGTACAAAGGTCGTCAATGCTGCTCTTGCAGGTTCTGGTGGAACTCCTGGTAGTAGATTATATCTTTATGGTTACACGACAGAAGCATCACCACCAACAACAAAAGTACAGGGTTATGCTGTAGGTGCTCGCCAAGATGGCACGGGTGTCAATGCAGTCCCTGATAAATTAAATATACTTTTGGTTGCTAATGGGGCAACTAGTGCTACTGTTCAGTCAGCAAAAATTTCTCCATATGGTCCTGCTGTTTCTAGTATTGCTGCTGGCGTAGCAGGTTCACCTATTCAGTATGATAGTTCTACATACACAATTAATGGTGTTGCTGGATCTGTTGGTGGATGGTATTTGAATGTTGATGCAACTGATAATGAAATCTATACAACATTATCTACAAATACACAGTACAACAATGTTAACTTTACTCCCAGTGCATTCTTAAAGAGGATTCCTGACCCTCGTGATTTACAAGATAGAACATATCGTGTTCGTCTGGTAATTGATAAGGATAAGACTAATCCTCTTCCCCGTGATCCCCTTAGCGGTTATGTTATGCAACCGCTGAATAGTGATACAACAAACTACAACCTCCAGAGAGCATTTTATATCTATGATATCGAGGTTGTCCAAGCATTTGAACGAGGCGTTTCTGATGGAATCTTCTACCTTACCCTGCTTTGTGCATCTATTTCACCTTCAACTTCTAACTTTAACGACAGAAAGTTCTCTCAAAACGTCAACGAAGTCTATCCTACGTTTGACAGAGACAACCCTCTTGCTGACCCTGATGCTGCGATATCCGTTGCTGACAATGAAACTATAGGTCTAGTAAACTCTACTGATGGTGCATCACCGACACCTAATCTCGATCCTAAGCGTTCTATTACAAAAGAAGGTGTTGAGTTCTTATTGACTGATACTGGTTGGACACAACCAGGAACAACACCTAACTACGATAGTGTTAACAAGCGTCTCAGCAATGTAGATCTTACTGCTCGTGCTGGTGATGAAGAGACTAGGAAAATTAACATCAGACAGAATAATGATGGTACTGTTGCTCCTATTGCTGTTGAGTTTAGACGCCACTCGATTATGAGATCTGGTAACCATACTTTTGAGTATCTTGGTTTCGGTCCTGGTAACTATTCAACTGCATTCCCTCAGACTCAAGTAGAGACGCTATCTGCTGATCAGATTAAGTTCTCTCAGTCTATTAAAGAGGAAGCAGGTGTTGCATTCTACTCAGGTCTTAACTCTAATGGTGACCTATTCATTGGTAACCAGGTTATCAACCCTGTTACGGGTCAGATTACTAACGAAGATATTGCACAACTGAATGTTATTGGTGAAGAGAATACAACGATTGAAACATTCTCTGAGTTGGTGCTGACTGATAAACTGACCGTTATTGGTGGTGCATCTAACCAGTTAGAATCAATCTTTGCTGGTCCTGTTACATTCCAAGGACTTACAACATTCACAAATAATATTCAAGCGAAGAAGATTTCTTATTACAACCAAGATGGTACTGTAATTAAGCAGACTCTTCTTGCACCTGAAGATGCTAATGGTCAACCTAGTTTTGCCAATATCACGGGTTATACTACACCTGCTGATGGTGATCTTGTTTATAATATCAACTGGACTCCTGGTAAATCTTTAGGTTGGATCTACTATGCTGGTGTTTGGAAAGAATTTGGTCTCACAGATACTGGAGATATCGATATTGCTACATTTAGTAATGAGCAGCATATTGGTATTGGTACTGCTGCTGTTGCTGGATTTAGAGTTGGTGTTTTAGGTAATGCTAAAGTTGATGGTGACTTAGTTGTTACTGGTAGAGGTGGTGTTGGTGCCGATAAGTATGTTACTAAAACATATACTGGAGATGGCACAACCCTTACATTTGCGGTCACTACTTATAGCGGTGGTATTCAGCACTCTGATGATTCTCTATTAGTATCATTAAATGGTGTTGTACAGATTGCAGGTACAAACTACACTGTTGATTCTAACGGTGCTAATGTTGTGTTCAGTGCTGGTGATGCTCCATTATCTACTGATACTATTCACATTTTAGAACTGCCTATCTAAATAACTAAGGAGAAACTAGCACTGCCATGGCACTTTCAAAAATTAGTGGGAATCAGATTTCCACAACAACTCAAGCAATTATCAGTACGCTATCGTTTATTAACACTGATAGCGTCTTTAGATTGCCTGCGGGAACAACTGCACAACAACCAACAGGTGTTTCTGTTGGTACTTTACGATTCAATACTGATTTAGATTCAGCAGAGATTTATAAAGCAGATGCTGGCACTGGCAGCGCAGGATGGGCACCTGTTGCAGGTGGTGGTCCTTCATTAGGTGAAAATAGTATTGTTAGAACTAATGCCAATACAATTTCAGAAAACTTAACTGTTGGTCCTACAGCAGGTGGTGAGTTTGCAAATGGAATGTCGGCAGGTCCAATTACTATTGCAAGTGGATTTACGGTTACTATTGAAAGCGGTGGAGCATGGAGTGTTAGATAATGGGAGTATTAAACGTTGGCAGTCTCCAAGGAAATTTTCCAAACTATCGAATTACCTTAAGTAAAGATAGTGAACTAGATATTGCTAGTCAGTTATTACTGACCAATCAAACATATGTTCCTCTTCCTGCAAATACTACTGATGGATTTGCATCAACTGCTGGTGGACCTAGAGGATATGTTCAAGGTCAATTGAGATATAATACTACTACTCAAAAACCAGAACTATATGATGGTATTAACTGGATTGAGAAGGATTAGTAAATAATGAGTAAATTATCCGTAAGCGGTTTAAGTGGGATACCTGAGACTCTGAATCAGATAACAATTCCTGCTGGCAATATTTTAGATGTTGAAGGTCATGTATTTAATACAAGTACTAGTGCATTTCAGTTACCTGCTGGTACTACTGCACAACGACCTGCTAGTCCATCTGCTGGATATATGAGATGGAATACTTCTGATTTGAAGATTGAGATTTATAATGGATCATCCTGGACTCAATACACGGTCCAAGGTGCTGGTGGAACAGTATCTAATTTAGGTCAAAGTTCTGCAACTGCTGCAACTTCTGCTTCTGCTATTCTTGCTGTAAATCCTGGAGCACCTGATGGTGTTTATTGGATAAATCACGGTAGTGGTGCATATCAAACGTATTGTTTAATGGAAGCAGGAGGATTTATGATGGTAGGTAAAATTCCTGAGTCTCCTGACGATACTAGCAATCCTTGGTCATATAGTGGTGCTAGATGGTCACAGCAATCTACTACTAACGAGGCACAATGCCAGACCACTGGTGGTGGAGATGCCTTAAATAGAGGGTACTACGGTTATACTTTGCAGGAAGGATTTATCCTTGCTATGGGTGACTATCGTAATTGGTTATATCCAAAATCAATTCCTATGACAGGAGTTACTGCTAGAGGTGCCTTTACTGGAGGACAAACTAACATATCTTCAGTTGATAGAGAGAATTTTTTAAGTTGGATTGGCAACACTGGTATCAGCAGAAATAATTGGGATAATCAACCGCATTGTAATAGAATTGGTTTTAATCGAACTGATTCTAGTAGTACAGGGATGAGATTTGGTATCACTATGAACAATGAGAACGAGTGTAACTCTAACGACTCTGCAATTGGGTTTGGATGTTATACAAATAATCAAAGTACTAGTGGTGATAGAAACTGTGCTGCTGGCGGATTCCGTTGGAGTGGTACTGTCCGTTATCCAAAAAATGGTTGGATTTTTGTAAAGTAAGGAGAACTATGAGTACTATTAGAGTAGACGAACTTAGAGCATTATCAGATAATGATTTTTCTATTAATGTAAGTCCCAATGATAACTTTGAAATTCAAGGAACTATTGAGTTTGACTCTGGTGCATCTTTTTCTGTACCTGTAGGAACAACTGCCGAAAGACCAGCATCACCTGTGGGAGGTATGTTGCGATACAATACTACACTTGGACGTCTTGAGTTTTATGATGGAACTGTTTGGCAAAACTTTATTGGTTCTACTTCTGCACCAAACGGATCTAGTGAAGCACTTGCAGTTGCTTCAGTGCAAGGATTATATGATGCTGGGCAAGTAACAGATGGATTATACTGGATTAACTTTGATGGTACTGCTAGACAGTATTTTGTGCCATTGAACAGTCATCCATACTATATTATGATGGGTAACTGGGGTGGCGGTGCATCAAGGTTTCTTCAAAATGCTGGTTCTCTAAGTGGTAATCAACTGAATGGTGTTGGTGATAACACTCCTACGGGAAACTGGACAAACAATGGTACTTATGGATATTATAGAAATACTGGTGGAAGTGACTTTAAGTACGCTACAATGGATGCCAGGGGTATACAATATCGTTATGTGAAGATGAGATTTAATCTCTATAACTATAATTCTAATGATGGTGTTAATGGTAGAAACTTCTTAGGTATCACTTCTGGTGTTGGTGATGGTATGACAATTATGAGAGATAATAGTGCTGTAGGTGATGCCCAGCATATCTTTACCTATTATTGTGCTATCTCTAATAATGATGGTAATGGTTGTCCTTCTGCAACTCCAACATTTCCCTCACATGTACGGGTAGGAGGTAATCCTGGTGGATTTATGGGTAGTAGATTCAACTGCTTCTCTAGAGAAGGTAGCGGTTATACTTCAGAATATGTTAGAAACTTTACTCCAGAGGGTGGAGACAGTGGTGGTGGCACTGTACCTAATGCCTTTACTGGTGATGCTTGGTATGAAGTAGACCTAGGAGTTAACTATCCCCATAATATACATTGTGTCATTCATTCCGATCAAGATAGTGGTAATGAGGACACCTATATAAAACGAGGAGTTGTGCTCGTTCGTCCTGCATAAATAATACGAAGGAAACAGAACCGTAATGTCTCAATTAAATGTTGACAGATTAATATCCTTAGGTGGAGGTGGTGGTACTGCCTCCATTCAATTAGAGTCTAGTGGTAACTTTAATTTTGACACTGGTACTTTGTATGTTGATAGTACTAGTAATGAGGTGGGGATTGGTACTACTAATCCAAGAGCATCTTTAGACATTGCTACTACTGATGGTATTATCATACCAGTAGGAACAACTGCTCAAAGACCATCATCACCAATTGAAGGTATATTTAGATATAACTCAACAGACCGAACATTTGAAGGTTATGCTTTTAATGAAGGTACTAATGCTGTAGAATGGGGACCAATTGCTGGTGCTGGTGGTGGAACACCTGATCAATCTACAGACAGATATAGTCTTGACTATTCTAAGGGTGCTATATTAAAATCTGACGGAACTAATGCTTATTGGGAAATTGCTGGTCAGGCAACTGAATGGAGCATGGCAAGAATTTGGACGCATGGATATGTTGGTGGGGGTTATCAAAGTGGTAGTCCCTGGAATAATGTAAACCGTACTGTTCACGCTACAGATACATCAACAAACCTTGGCAATACTTTAGATAGGTCTGGTGCTTACATGGCAGGATCTTTCTCAGATAATCGTCACTGGTTCCACTCAATGGAGAACACTTATAGAGGTTCTTCTAACTATACGTCTGGATTCAGTATGACATCTGAGTCGGGTATTACACACCAGAATTCCTGGGATATGACTGTTAGTAGAGGTTCGATGGGTTCATTCCAAGATTATGAATTCCAAGGAGGTTATTCATATTTAATTGGTGGTGGTAATGCTAGAACTGATGCGATGAATCTCAAAACTGAGGTTATGAGAACATCAGGATTTCCTCCTAATCATGCTGATGGAGGTGAAGATCCTTCATGGGGTGGTAACGCAAGACTAAAAGGTTGGTATAAGAGAGCTGGTACTCGTCAAGCATTAATTTGGAATACTGAATCCTGGCAGAACTGGACACAAGGACCAGGTGGTGACGGATGGAAGAAGATTTTAGGCACAATGTTAGGTCACATGTATGTGGGCACTGGCAATAATAATCAGAATGGTAACCAGAGAGTTGATGATTCGAGTGGTGTTCAGGTAGGAGGTTTGAACTTTGGTAACATGGGAGAGGAAAACTTCCAGATTGGTATGAGAAAAGGTTATTGCTTAGGTAACTACAATGGTTCTCAGAACAATAATACTTTCAAAGTGAACTATGCTACTGATGCATATAATAACCTCGGAGGTTCTTCACCTCCATCAGGTCATGGTGGCATGAGTTCTGCTCACTGTTCATCTGCATCTGCTATCTCAGGTGTTGATGGTGCTGGAGCAGTTCAGTATGATTACGGTACAAATATTCCTAACTACTAATGAATAATCAAAACGACGTTATTGTTATCGACCTAGAAAAGTTTCCTCATGTAGATGATTGGGGAACGAAACTTGGTGGTCATCTGGGATTAGAATATTTTTACTTAGCAGATGAATATTTTGATTATATCCCCCAGTATGTAAACTATCTGCGTTTTCCTTCAAAGGAAGGGACTTTAGGTTCAAAGTATTGGGGTGAGGCAAGGTCTGCAAGATCTGAATATGGTGAAAATGAAGAAGGAACAACACAAAAAGATAGAGTTAGCGTTGATAATGAATTAGTCAGAACATACACTATTCCCTTCATGAAGAAGGTGATGCGTCTTAAAGTACAAGAGATTTTTGAAAAAAGATATAACGAACTACGCACTAAATACAGTGTATTAGAAGATGCAACCTGGCAAGATCAGTTAGCAGAATCTAATGCATATCTTGAAGATGAGACTACTGCTGTCACATTGATCAATAGATTAGCAGAGATTAGAGGATTGACAACCAAAGAGTTTGCTACTATAGTGGTAGGGAAACACACTGATTGGAAAACCAAATTACATGATCTTGCTGTGCAAGAACAAACCATCCTTATTAAAATCAAAGAGTGCTTTAACGTTGCTGACGCAAATGTTTTTCTTGAAGATTACTTTGGCATTGAAATGTCAAATCAACAATGTTTAGAATTTAGTAGATGTGAAAAAAATGATGAAACAGGACTCATTACAAGAAAAGAACCCTTCGTCTACGGACTCAGGTTCTAATCATCCAAATCTTCCTATCAGTCAAACACTGGAAGATCTGAAAAATATTGCTCCCTGGGAAGTTGAAGAGTCCGATGTTGCATTGATGCAGTGGGCAGATCAAGTTCCATTTGGGCAAAGTGAATTTCAAAATCGATATTATGTAATCAATTCACAGATAACTCCATGGAGACAATTGCGTCAAGCAATTATGGAGTTGCAAGCACGAACAAATAGTCTACAAAAGATTACAGTACAGTATAGACGTAATCTTAATGACATTGCTCGTCTTAAAAGTGAGATTGCAGAGGAAGAAGATCCATTTCAAAAAACTGATCTTGAGTGTCAACTAGAAATTTGCAAACTTGATACACAAGTATGGATGAATAAAATCCGTCAGTGTAAAGAAGAAACTGATGGCATTATGTCTATCATCAAAGAACGCACTGACTGCGATGATTTGGATAGTGTTATTGCTACATTTGAAGACCCTGCTATTATTGAAGCAGAAGAGCATAAGTACTGGATTGCTCGTATGGCAAAGCAGTGTGCTATTGACTTGCTAACTACTGGTAGAGTTCAATCAGGTAACTTGGAAAGTATGCTGATGATGAAACCTGAAGATCAAGCAGCAATCACTGATCTTGCTCTTACTTATTCTACTGCGATGAATCATTCCATTGGAAAGTTCAAAGAAATTGCAGAAGATAAAGTAGAAAATATGCTGTCAGGTCGCGGACCTGAAATGTTTGATACCTCTGGAATATTCACTGATTATGCAACAAACAACATCACAAACCGCAGTCTTCAGTCTGCCGATCAACCCGAAACTTGATCCAGAGTATATTGGGGAGAGTCTTATTCCTTTCCTCAATAAACATAAGCATTTAATTTACGATTTATATTTTACATCTAGAATGCCTCCATTTGTGCAAGATGCAATGGGGGATGTTTTTCGTACAACAAAAAATGCACAGAGTGCTGCAAAAAACTCACTGTATATTATGCAGGAGACAGGTATTCCTCTGTCTGCTACATTTAACAATCTATGGGTAAGACCTGATCAGAATAATTTAACTCTATGGATTCAGAACTTTAAGTTTCTGTATGATGCTGGTGTTAGGACTGTTACTTTGCCTCATACATCTTGGGTGATGACAGGACAAATCCAGAAAGAATATCCTGACTTAAAGATTAAGAATACTATTCTTCGTGAGGTAGTCAAACCTAACGAGATTGTCACTCTTGCTAGTGCTGGATTTCATTATATTAACTTGGATCGTGATATTATGAGGGACCAAGATGCCTTGGTTCGTATCATGGACGCGAAGAAGTACTGTGCAGAGAAAGGAACTCCTGTGGAGTTTTCATTGTTAGCTAATGAGCATTGTTGGGGTGGTTGTCCTATCATGCCAGAGCATTATCAATACAATAGCACACGTCAGGGCACAGAACCTCAGTATTTTAACAGCGAGATTAGTCGTATTTCATGTTCACGATGGGATGAATATGATTCTGCAACAGAACTTAAGCGTGCTAATATACCGCCCTGGAGAGACGATTGGCAATGGTTTTTAGATAATGGCATAGATGTATTCAAACTGCACGGCAGAGAGGATGCTATGCGTCTTAGAGAGTCGATGGATATCATCGAACGATGGGACAATGGTGATGAGTTGATGTTTCCTGATTTTGAAAAGTACATGCAGGATGTTGATATGCCTGATGCACCAATTAATATCTGGAGACAGAAGATTAAGACATGTAAGTTTGATTGTTGGGATTGCAACTATTGTGAGTCTGTGATACAATCTAAATTAAAGAAGCAGAATCGTACAATGAATCCTCTTGTAGAAAGAGTTATTAGTGCCATCGATGGTGCCGTTGATAATAACTCAAACTTTGATCCTACTGATTATGATATTGTTGGTTTATCCTCTAACAAAGTAAGACATTTCCTCAACAATCTTCTTAGTGAGCGTGGCACAGTATATGCTGATGTTGGTTGTTACATGGGTAGCACACTATTTGCTGCTATCATGGGTAATACTGCTGTAAAAGCATACGCTATCGATGACTTTTCAGACTCTACAGTAAAACCAATGCGTAAGGAACTTCAAGAAGACTTTGAGGTTGATAATCCTGCTGAAATATTTGTACAAAACTATGAGAAGTGGCAGAATCCAAATGCTGCTGTTGGATTAGTTGTTAAACCTATCTCTCAGGTAGTATTCAATCCAGAGTTTCCTCCTCAGGTTCTATTCTATGATGCTGAGAATGATCCTAAACGAATGCAACCAAATCTAGAGTATCTTCACAATCAATGTGCTGACTCTTATATTCTTGTTGTTGATGATGCAAACTTTGAAGGAGTTGTATCATGTACTGATGCGTTCTTAAGTGATAAGAATGTTATTTACAAGAGATTGATCACAACTGAGACGCCTGAAGATGCTAACGATTGGTGGAATGGTTTGTATATTGTAGTGATTGAGAAGTAATGGAAATAATTGATGAGTTCTTAACTCCATCAGAGTTTGGGCATATTAAACAATCCATGCTAGGTTCATTCTTCCCTTGGACTGTCTCTAAGATTGTTGATGATACTACCAACAATCACAATAGAAATGTGCAAATGGTTCATATGTTTTATGACCGACATGCTCCAGTTGATAATAGTGTTGAGTTGTTATATCCTGTACTACAAAAACTACAACCATGTGCATTGTTAAAGATAAAGGCAAACTTTTTAGTTGGTGTAGATAATATTATTGAGCATGGGTTTCATAATGACGTTTTAGATGCTGATGATCGTCCATATCTAAAGACATCTGTGCTTTATATGAACACCTGTAATGGTTACACACTGCTTGAAGATGGCACTAAAGTTGAATCAGTAGCAAACAGATTGGTAACATTTCCTAATAGCACAAAGCACACGGGAACAACTACAACTGACTCAGAATATCGGATGGTAATTAACTTTAACTATGTTTAGTGTGCCAGTTGAAACAAGTGTCACAGAGGGGTTGCGACCCCTCTTTTTTTATGCTATATTACATAGGTAAACAAATGACAGGATCATGCCTCAATTCACTCTGATCTGCACTGACGAAGATTCAACGGTAACAACTAAAGAGTTTGAAGCAACTATCCTAGAAGACGTTGTGGACAAAACAGAAGACTTTTTGAAGGGTGTTGGTTATTGCTTTGAACAACTACGCACACAAGTGTACCCTATCCCCGAAGTTGACGAGATTCGTTCAATTTACAAGGATGTAGACTGATACATATTAATGTAATTTATCATTGATCACTTCATTACAATGGGTAAAACTTTTCGGCGTGGCGGAAGCGAGCGAGGATACTATTCTCCTGGCAAATCAATCCGTGATAAGCGAGCAAAAGGCGGCACTAATCGTTCACCAAGATCAGAAGAAAACTATGACGATTTCCAATCCAAAGGAAACAAAAAAGGAAGACGGTTTAATCCTGAACTCGACAATGATTCTGGATGGTACTGAAACTGATGTGGACGAATTAGAGTTCGATGATTACTCTGAGATAGATTATGATCTTGATTTCACCGTACAGTATTAATTCTATGGACTTTGATAACGAATCACAAAACATTAAGTTCAATCGAGGACTTGATTTGTTCATGGAATCTGTATTGAAACCAGACAGTAAATTGCGTGAGTGTGCTCACAATCAAAAATGTTACACCGAACTGATGTATGTCCGTTCCTATGTTCTTGACTATCTAAAAACTCTAAGACGAGACGACTAATGCAATTTTTACACTCACCAATCCTTGACAAGGATGAGAAGATGGTTCTAAAAGATGCGTTGATTATGTATGTCTCTGATATACAGAAACGGTTTTATGCTGATGGTGCAATTCCTGAAGACGTGTATCTAAGTAAGATGAAACACATAAAAGAAATAGTTGACACATTACATTTGAGTGAGTTGTATCGCCAATGACTATTGAAATGTTCTGTCCTATGTGGTATTACCGTGGGACAGTTTCTGATGAGAAGCAAACATCTATCAAAGATTTGTTTGCTGAGTTCTTATCAACTGAGGATAACTTTAGAGAACCAAATGAGTGGAACTGTACTGTAAAAAGTTCATTCAATAATCCAAGAAACACCACTGCTCCTTGGACAGAGTTTCTGTCACTAATCAGTGAGCAGATTGATGAGTTCATGGATGAAATGTCTCCAGTTGTTGATGTGTCGTTAATACCTAAAGAGGCATGGGTTAATAAGTATCCAAAAGGTGGGTTTCAAGAGTATCACGATCACTCTGTGCCTAATTGTAACTTAAGTATGGTTTATTTCTTTAGAGAATTTGACGATACTGTTTTTAGGTTCTATAATAATGAGGATTCTAAATACAAAACATCAGGATTAAAGCAGTTGTTCACTATTCCCAGTGCAAATACAATTGTTCCTAATGCGAATCAAGGTGATATTATGATCTTCCCATCATTCTATCCTCACTATGTGTGTCCTAATCGTAATGATGAAGAAAGGATTACATTTTCTGCTAACTTCCTTGTGACACCTCAAGAACCTACACAAGGTTCTCCCCAAACTCCCTAATCTATGCAATACTAATAATGTTGGAAAAAGAAATCCGCCTATTGAACAAAGTCATCAAGAAAGGCGAAAGTGGTGAAGTCAGATATTCTGACGATGAACTGCACAGACTCAAGCAAAAACGTCGCCAGTTGAAAAACTGGAAACAATCAGCAATCACTTCACAAAACAATGGATTCGGTCAGTATGTACGATGAAGACTTCAACGTCTCTTGGAGAGAGAACGATCAGGTACAACTTCAAGAAGATGAATGGATCTCTTCAGTATTAGGAACTGAAGAAGAAGCAATCTGTGATGTATTATCAGAACTATGATTGGATTAAGAGTTAGGGTTAGACCCAAAAGCAGAGATGCTAAGCAAAAGTTTATCTATGACCTGAAACGATGTGATATAATGTATGTCACTGATCGTAAACGCTTGTGGCATCTATTTAATCCTAACTCTGGTATGAGTCTTTATGTTCACCCTACAGATGATCCTAACTGGGAAATTATTCGATGAAAAAAGATTATGATCGTTGGCGTATTCTCTGGAAGAAGGAGAAGAAACCAGGATTTTTTGCAACCCAAGAAGTTATAGTCTATGGAATGCACAATGTTGAATATGTAATCGACAATCTTGTGCCAGAAAATGTAAATTGGGATGTCCTCCCCGCGTGACAGTCACCGAACTGGAGCAGCACCCTTGACGGGGTGCTTTTTTCATGCAATACTGTATACAGGTCAAACAAAGCAATGCCTCTCACCGCTGAACAAGGATTCAAAACCCGCGAAGAATACTCTACTATTAAAGAGAAGGAAGTTTGTGATGCTCACGGTCTGACACAAGTTGGAGGTTCACGCACTAAAATTGATGGCACTGATGGTGTCAACAATAAGAGCATCAAGAACATGTCAGGATCTTCTACACAGGTTCACCTCACAACACAGAAACATTTCATCAAGATGTTGAACATCAGTGGTGATGCTGCTGAGTTCATTGCACATTTCTGTGGTAGTGTAGGTTATAACTACAACGGCAAAGATCGTCGTACTATCAAACAGATTGATACAGTACAGGTTGATGCTTTCAAAGAGTTCCTTAATACAAACAAGGCAGAGGTTGTCGATCTTATTATTCGCAATGGGTTCGACATCACGTCAGTTGTAATTAAAAATACAAAGACAAATGAAGAGTTGGAGTTGACCTATCAGGAGATTTGTGATAAGATTAAAGATGCTCAATGGGTCTTTCTTCGTGGTGGTATTCACCTGAAAAATGCTGATGGTAAGAGTTACTTCCACTTTCAGCGTGAAGGTAAAAAGAAACTGGGCAATCGCTACAATGTTCTGTGGCACATTCACCGTAACCTGTTTGTATGATTATCAATAAAGATTGCATCGAAGGCATGAAAGAGATGGAAGATAATTCCATCGATTGTATTGTCACATCCCCTCCATATAACAAGAAGGGATTGTTAGGTAAGGTGAAGCAAGGTAATCAGATCTGGGGTAAGTTTCAGATCGATTACAACACTTATGGTGACGATATGCCTGAGGATCAGTATCAGGCATGGATGGTAGAGTTTCTCAACCAATGTCATCGTATTATTAAACCCGATGGTTCTATCTTCTTCAATCACAAACCTAGAAGATTTAAGAATCGGTGCTATTTACCTACTGATTTCATTATACATAGTGATGTTCAGTTATATCAACTGATCATCTGGGATAGGAGAAACTCTCCTAACATTCGTAATGATGTTTTAGTACCTTGTACTGAACACATTTATTGGTTCTGTAAAAAGAAACCAAAAGTGTTTCGTGATGCTGTATCCCCTGAATTTAGGGGTGAAGTATGGGTTATTCCACCCGATCGTCAAAAGCAACACCCAGCACCATTTCCGCCACAACTTGTAAAGAATTGCATTGCACTTTCTACTAAGGTTGGTGACACCGTTCTGGATCCCTTTATGGGATCAGGTACAACCGCAACGGTTGCGACAGAATGTAACAGAAAATGGATTGGGTTTGACATTGACGAAAAATATGTTAGTATTACTAATGAAAGAACAAATGCAGGTCTTACCTCTTTGTTCTGAAGCATGTTTATGATGCTTCAAACATACACTCTCACCTGACGCAAGCGTCAGAATTTATATGCAAATTCCAAACCCTGGTGATAACCTCACCATCGGAGATCTCGTCCAACGTTATCTCGATAAAGAAGGAGATAAGGCAAAGAAAGGTTATATTGGTTCATCACTGCTTGTAGAACAAGCGCCTTATGCTCAAGTCATGAATAACATCGTTGATAGTCTGTATCAGCGTATGCTTTCCCATGCAAAGATTAGGTCTTACGGACAATGCAACCTAGGATTAATGGTTGCATCTATTATCTCTCGTCGTCCTCCTGAGTTAGAAGAATACTCAGGAGATTATGTCATCGACGGACAACACAAGGAGGTGATCTATGGTGTCAACTGTGTTGAAACTTCACCTCCAGTTACACAACAAGTCCTTGAACATGACTACGATCACAGTGTTAGCAAGATCGCGAATCTCAAGCGTATCTTGATGGCAGAGGCAGAACTTTTCTGGTCTCTTAACACTCTTCGTAAGAAGTTAACCAAGATTGATGAACTTCGTGCTGAAGTTGTATGTGGTGAAGAAGATGCTCTGCATGTGCAATCTGTCATGCAGGAACTGAATGTTCAGAACGATGGTTTCGGTTCTGTTAAAGACGATGCCTTGGAAGTTACTAACTTCGGTCAGTTCTATTACATCATCACCGCAGACTATAGCAGGAACGTTCTCGGTCTTGAAAAGATCAAGCGAGGATATAAACTTTGGGAAGAAGTTTATGGGTTCAAGGGTAAGGTTCACGGTGTTGCACTTCGTGCCCTATGTTTCATCGATCGCTACATTGAAGAGGGTCTGAGTAATGGTAAGGCGAAGCGATTCCGTGAGTGGATTGTTATTAACCTCGCAGCACAGTTTAGTCAAGAGGCATTAATTAAGGGTTACGGTTCCTTTGATTCTCCTCGTTGGGTACTCTATCGTGTCATTGAGATGTATAACACAATGGAGAAGAATGTGAAAGGCAAAGGTGCTCAAACTCTTGGACCAGTTACCCTCATCGAAGCAGTGGAAAGATCTCAAGAAAATAGATTCAAACACCCTGACGATATCAAATGGGCGATTATTAATCAGGCATAAGTGTAAAGATATAGTATGTGACAGTCGCTGGACTGGTCGGGACCCCTTGACAGGGGTCTTTTTTTATGCAATACTATAAGAGTCAAAGAAACGCATTCGATGCAACTCCGTCCCCACCAGCAACGCGCTTTCGATGCCATGCAGGCAAACGACTGTGGGCAGGTGATCATCCCTACGGGTGGTGGCAAGACTTATATCATGATCGCAGATGCTATGCACCGTGCTGCACAAGGTCAAACCATTGTTGTTGTTGCTCCACGTATCTTGCTCGCTAATCAACTCTGTGAGGAGTTTATGGAGCATATCAGTGGTACTTGGACGCATGTCTGTCATGCACACAGTGGAGAGACTCACTACTTCAGCAGCACAAAACCTGAGAAGATTGCACTCTTCAATGACACTGCGCGTGCTGCAAAAGAGTCCTGCATTATATTCACCACCTATCATTCCCTGCACCGTGTTGTAGACAGTGGCATCAATATTGACACTATCTATTTCGATGAGGCACACAATGGTTGCGGTCGTCACTTCCACAAGGCAGTATTTGCCACGGCACAGTATGCCAAGCGTCGTTACTATTTCACTGCTACCCCTAAGAATGGTCGTGGTGTGAGTCTTTCGCGTGGCATGAATAACACTGCTGTTTATGGTCGCACTCTGTGCAATGTTCCTGCTGCTGAGTTGATCGCTGCTGGTGCAATCGTGCCCCCTAAAGTTGTTGCTTTCGAGACCAATCGCACTCGTAACAAGTACAACGCACACGAGGTTGATGGTGACAATCTCAAGGATATGTTTGAGCAACTCGATGTGTTCCAGAATCCTAAAGTTCTGGTGGCAGCACCATCCAGCAAAGTTCTGGGTAACATGCTCGGACAGACTGACATCCTTGATTACTTCTATCGCAAAGGATATGACGTCATGCACATCACCTCTAAGTTTGGTGCTGTCATCAACGACAAGAAAGTAGGACGCGAAGAGTTCTTCAACACGCTGCAATCGTGGGGTGCTGATGACTCTAAGAAGTTCGTGATCTTTCACTATTCTATTCTGTCTGAGGGTATCAATGTGCCTGGTCTGACACACACAATCTTGCTGCGTAATCTGCCCATCGTAGAGATGGCACAGACCATCGGTCGTGTTATCCGTGTGCATCAAGATGACCGTCGTGATGTTGCTGAGGGTCGCATCCCTGCTGGTGCGTTTCATCTCTACAAGAAATCTGAGGGCATTGTTACTATGCCAACAGGTTACAAAATGGGCAACGCTATTGCACAAAGACTGCAAAACGTTGTTAACGCCATCTTCATCGAAGGTATTCCTCCCGTCGCATTCTGCTAATGACACCAACAACAACTAACTCCACTTGGTTTACATGCACATCCGACAAATTGTATGATCGGCATTATTACACCATCGGCAAACAACGATTTGATGACTATGACCAACTCAGGGCATATTGGTGGCAACAAACTATCACTAATCAAACTGTGATTGTCCATGATTGCATAAAGAATAAAAAAGGGTTCCGTTAGTGTGCCACTTGGTCAAAGTGTCCACTAAACCCGCACAGGGCACCAAAACCGTGTATATTAAGAGAGTCAAAGGAAAACACCTCATGCGAACCATCACCAAAGTCCAAGCACTAGAGCAATTCCGTTACAATTGGAAGGCAACCAACTCAACAGATAAGGTCGCAAAGCGTGAGGCATGGGGTATCTTCACTGACGAATTGTGCCGTGAAGGTTACATCACCATGAAGAAGTACGAGTCTTGGAGCAACCCTTTCTGATGAAGATTGACACAGTTGGTAGAGTCATAGGATCATTTCTTGTGGTCACTGCATACTTCATCATCCTACATGTTAACATATCATTAGGGGTGATTATGCAGTTTGTTGGTGATGCTATCTCGGTGCCATTCTTCATCCGTACTAAATCATGGGATGTTGTAATCATGCTCACGTTTCTGTTAATCATCTCATCTACTAAATTGCTACCAACCTAATGTCTTGGGGTCTCATTCCATGGTCCGAATCTACTCACAAAAAAATGACTTATCGTAAACTATTAGAGCAACTTCAATGTTGCCCCACTGAAACTCTCGATAAACCAGTGATGCTTTATAGCATTGCAAACGATGAGTTTATTCCTGCTTACATGACAGATTACACCACTGAAGACACCTCCGCGCATCCTAATCACCTCGTTATTACATATTGATGTCCGAATTTACTCCTCCTGACAATGCTGAACTCATTGATGATGTATTTTATGTTTGGGAAACTAGGTATGGATTATTCTCAACAGCAACCAAAGAAGGGCGACAGATGATGACTGGTGCCACGAAAGATGGTGTTACTAAGATGACACGATGGCACCTTCAGTGTGAACAGGATGGCACACTTGAACAATACACTAGAGTCGTAGGATCCTCCGTTGTGAGTGGTAAACTATGATCGAACTTCCATCCGATTTTATACACACACCACCCAAAGGATTCTCTTATCATGTCAAAGAGTATAAGAAGACTATTGTTAGCATTTGGATTCGGAATCACGCTAGGTTTAGTTACACTGAAGATCCTGTGGTATCCATCTGGGGATTCTACAACATCAAAAAGCGAGAATACTTTGCCCCCATCAATTCTAAGCGAGTTGGTGACAAAGTAGACATAAATCGTACCACTCCATACTCTGCTATGCAACTCAATCTGACGGGGTTGGAGTTACTTTGGATGTGATGGGGTGGACAGTCCCCTAAAGTGTCACACAGGCGCTTGCAGATGCCTCTCAGTGCTGTATTATTAAAGAGTCAAAGAAACGAACCCAATGCGCTACACAAACCCAGCAGGTCGCGAGTATTACTTCCCCGAGTCAATCTCTCGTGAAGAAGCACTCGAACGCATGGCACAGTATGCAAAGAAAGCAGCAGAGAATGAGCGTTCTGGTCAACAACTATTCGACGACATGTTCGGCGGTTAATTAACACTCTCTCTTTCACACTCACTTCACTAACTAACAATGTTCGACTCCACTCTTGACCTCTTCACATTCAACGAGACTGACGATCGTGATCAGATGATTGATACTATGGGTGAGACGTATTTCAAAGCAATGACAACATTGGCAGCAGATAACCGCAATTTTGATGCAATTGCTTGCTATGAAGAGTGGGTTGTTGATGGTAAAGACCCTCAAGATGGTGGTGTTGAAATATTCTTTGCTGAAGATCTTACAGCAGAAAGAGAAGAGAATTAAACTCCGCGTGTGCCAGTTGGTCAAACTGTCCACTATCGCTTGATTTCCGCGCCATAAGGTGCAATACTATAAGAGTCAAACAAACACACCTGATGCAACTCTCAAACTCCGTCGTCACCGTTGATTTCTTTCCTGAGGCATTCATTGCTGAGTCTGATGACATCAAAGGCATGAAAGTTGTCGTCAAACGTTTCAATAAGCGCGTCACCTGGAATGCTAACGGTCTCAAGTCTTATAGCACTGTGACAGCACTCACAGCACGCAATGAGTGGGCAGAGCGTATCGCTAGCGGTGCAACAGTTACTGACTACCACACCGACAAAATGCCTCGCTCTGAGTACACTCCCATGGCATGTGTGGGTTGATTGATGAAATTTACTATCGTTCGTTTCAAAGGTCGGTGGGTGAAAGTATCAAACAAACTATCACCCCCAACTGAATGGATTACAATCATCAACAAACCTTCTAACTAACATCATGCTTTTCGATCTTCCAGTTTACAAGAAACAACTCCCACAAGTATGGTTGGAGGATGGTAAGTTCATCATCGAATCAGACTCGTTTCGTTATGTGATTGAAGATGACTTGAAACTGCTGTTTAAGTTATGCAGACGCTTTAAGTCTGACGCTATCGCCCAAACTTACGCCACTAACTAACATCATGCTCAAAGGTCAAGTTCTCAAAGTCGTCGGTGAAACTGCAATGGGTGTTGATGCTAACATGACACGATTGGAGAAGTTTGAAGTTTTCTGTCGTGTGTGTGATGGATTACTTCAGGATGGCAGAATCAGTGCTGCTAAACATCAAGCATGGACCAACGTATTCTGATAACTATGAAAATCAATTTCTTTAATCTCTTTGTAGTTCATATCTACAAGTTCGAGAAAGAACAAGTATTAACTTGGGAAGCACTTCCTGGTAATGCATTAATCGGAAAAGCATATGCATCAATGGGAAAAGTATGAGAATCACACAGTATCTCTTGAGCGGCATCTTTGTCGTTGTTGGTCTCACTTGCTACCTGCTATTCCTTGCGGAGCGTGATACCAAGATGATGAACTACTACGATTCAACTATGGAACAGACAGCACAATGAACTACACTAAAGAACAACTAATCGATGCACTCTGTCGTGAGTGGGACTACCTTTGCCACGACGATCCTGATCCTGATGATGACACTCCCGAGGAATATCGTCTGAAAATGGAATGCTACACACTGGAGGAATTGATAGAAGAAACATCAACGGGCGAAGGTTACACACTTGACGAATTCATGGAGAACTGGAACTAATGGACAAGATTGATACACAGGGCATGAGTCTTCCTGGTGATGGTGATACTAACTCACAACGAGAGTATCCTCCAATGCCAGTAAAGATTCGCACTATCTTCACACCAGAGGAGAGAATAGAACTGAAACAGATAATTAATGAAGCACTCGACGAACGTAACGACGCCAGACGCTAAGCGCGAGACCCCTTGTGCCAATTGGCGAACTGTACCCAAAATTGGGATTTCCCGTTGGCAGGGGCATCAGATCTGCTACAATTGATTCAAGACAAACAAAGGAAACCATGACCACTGCCACCACCGCAAACGAGACCTACAACGGTTGGGCAAACTATGAGACCTGGAACGCTGCTCTGTGGAT